>Ga0116228_10006853_pt1 | contig 10185 bp, 7 predicted proteins | sample S1TSphfallax_2_FD_89694 | JGI IMG/M metagenome (GOLD analysis project Ga0116228, IMG submission 89694) | Host-associated microbial communities from peat moss isolated from Minnesota, USA - S1T2_Fc - Sphagnum fallax MG | ecosystem: Host-associated > Plants > Peat moss > Unclassified | place: USA... | reverse complement strand
CATATTTAGAAAAAGACATTACATTAATTTTCACCTATTCATATAACGTAGAATATTACATAATATTAGATAGATGGTCATTGATATTTCAAAGGAATAGTTTGATGTGTTATTATTGACAAGCTTGGTAGTTGCAACCTTCAACAAAATTTTGTATTTAATGCATAAGAATTGGGAGAACTATGCTTAGTGACTACCATGCGTTTAGAGACATCATAGGTATTTTGCAATATGTTACACAAGAATGCCCAGCGGTCACCAAGTGTTTAATGACATCATATCTATCATGGCAGTCGCCTTAAGTTTACACCTATGTGTTCATCGAACTAACTATTGATAAGCTTGGTAACCACCAAGTGTGTAATTGACGCACCCCCAAGCTCCTTGATGGATTCAACTATGAACCCAAAGGTGAAGACAATCAAAGGGGGAGGGAGTTGGGGCACGCTCCCTAATTTGCGACACTTCAAAAGTAGAGGGGTGTGCTAAAGCTCTGGGATGGGACTAGAAAGATTGACAAGCAATTCACTTACTCACATGCACATGCACAAATCAAACAACAAGTTGGTTAGTGCGTAATTGTAGCATTTTGGTGCACGGACGAGCCACAGGTAACCATGGACTCATAAGACTCACCACGGCTTGGACTTTGCGGAAGCCACCACCTTCTCCCTTATAGTATACTATGTGCTTGGCCATAGGACCAACACCCAAATGTCATTTTGTCCTGGGAGTCTCGAAATTTTCACAGTTTGGACTCTTGCAACTTTGGGGGCCCATAACTTTGTATTCAGACCTTCGATTGGAATGAGGTCTAAATCAAAGTTGTAGCCCTAATCAAGAACTTTTCAACGGTATGTTGCACATTACCTGGACACAAGGAAATTGGGGTGATTCCTGACTTTTAGTGGTCGAGAATCAAATTGCCAATTTGACTCTTGGCCCTTCTTTTCGCCATAACTTGTGTGTTAAGTGTCCAAATGAGTCATGTGAGCCGATTTTAGACATTCGAGTTCCAAGAGCTACCAATGATATAAGGAACTTTTCAATCCATTGGGTTTTGACCTTTGCAATCATTCTTTAAAGATTTGGGGTCCATCGGGACTCTAACTCCCTAAAGTGGGGGCTCATTTGGGAGTGTGAGGGTTCATTCCCTCACACTTTTTTGCACTCTCAGGAGCATGAAATGTGACTCCCAAGCTTCATACTTGGCCTGCACTTTCACAAACCCTTGCCTTGGTTGCGACCCCAAGGTTAGGGTTGTGACATATATTGCCCAATTTGGGGCAATGATACATCGAAGTCAGTGGAGAAAGAAAAGTTTATAAATTCTGGACTATCCAAATACATGGATTTCTAGAAGGTAAGCAATGTGCAAACTTCCACATATGAAATGAAGATAAAGCCATATGTGGAGTATTGAAAATATATTTTGTTTCATTTGTTAAGATTGTTGTTGCCTCAAAGTATAATTCTTTTGGAGGGCTTCTAGCCTTCAAGCAATTGGAGATCTAACTATGCTAGGGCTTCTTTGTTAACCATGATGGATGTTGTTGATCTAGAAAATCTAATTTGAATTTCTTGTTGTGGGCCAAAGAACATGAGACCTTTAATTGCATACAAGCCATTTAAAGATCTTAATGTTGGAGATTTTGTCTTCGTGAGACCACATGATCCAAATCTTGTTCTTCTTTGGATGGAAATAATAGAAGGTAATGTTATCAAGGATGAAGATAGTGAATATTTTAAAATGGTGAGAGTTCAATGGTGGGTTCTTATGAAGAAAGGATCAAATTTGGATGAACAACATCTATATAAAAATTGTTCGAATGGGAAGCGGAAATGTAATTTAGCATATCCAAAAAAATGGCTTCACATTCCAACTATCTTTTTTTTGTTCATGTTTGGAAAAATACAACAAACAAAAGTCAAATTAATATATGTTGAATGGATTAATAAAAATATTTTTTTGTCGAAATTTATCCATGTACATGATTTTTGAAGAGTAATAATTTAAAACCCTATTTTGTTCCACTTGATCTTTAATCTCTAGTGGCCACTAAGCGTCAACTTTCCTACATGGTATGTAAAGCCCCAAAAATAATGGATTTGTTATAACATGAATAATAAAATTGCATGCATAGACATTGTTATTATTGGTATGTTGTGCCTTGTTTGTATTTCATAAAATTGGAGTTTTATTTTTGTTTATTGGGAGCATTTACTTGTGACTTTCTTATTTGATAATATATTATGTATTATCATTTGTTAGGCACCACGATAATTACTATTTTAATTATTAATAGATTTGTTATTATATGATTAACATGGATGGATCAAGTTGTCATTGTTAGAAATTTAGCATGTTGTCCATATATTAGATTCAAAACATTGAATTCATTTTTTTCACTTTAAATGGGAGTTGCATCATTTGGTTTTCATAACTTACAATTTTTATGTTTCACATGGTGGCCATTAGGTGTTCAATTATATTTTAAAAAGTTTTATGGTGTATATATATTTGAAAAGTATTAATAGAATTTGTGTGATAGTTGTATGATGTTGTAGTTTCACTAATTTGGCCTCTCGCCTTGCTTCAAATTCAAGAGGTTGAGTTTCTTGATGTCAAATGGGAACACTAACATTTGGCTTTCAATCACTCATGAAAATTCATAGTCTTTTCTTAGATTTGACATGAATGTTTTTAACATAATGTGTACATGGATCTTTTTGGAATTGCTAGTTACAAAGTTGTTTTTATTTGGAAATAATGTAATTGAAAAATATTATATTATGACATTCATGTCAAAAATGATCATTAATTTGTTAAGTTTGGTGGCCACCAGGTGGAGTTCATTCCATCCACCAAGTTGGATAAAGTCCTAAATTAAAATTTTAGTCTTAAATTAATTAAATATGTGTTCTAGGGTTTTTTAAACTAGATTTGCTAGTAAAAAAACCAAGATTCCTACTATTGTATGTTTAAGAATTTCAAATTTTCAAATACCTTTTGCAACATGTAAACAAAGTGTAGGGCAAACCCATCCTTGGATGGTATCATTACAAACCACTTCACCAAAATTCAAGGAAAGGTGAATCTAGTTTAATTTAATTGTTAAAAAATAATATTTTTAAATTGTGATTTTAAAACATGAATGCAATGACTTTTCAAGACATGTTAATCATGATCTTCGAAAATTGCTCAAAATTTGATCTTCAATCCACTATCTATTAAACAAATAAAAAAGAAGATTATTTGAAACCCTCTTAGATTTTTTTTTTAAAATGAAAAAAAATGTTCCTTTTATGTTTTTAAATAAAGGAACCCTAGGTATTTCTTGACCATTCATTTGGAATATTAAAATTAATTATTGTGTAAATCCAATTGAAGTTTCAAATTTTACATGGCTTTGATAATCCTTTGATATAAAATTTGAAATGAAAAAATTCATTAAATGGGCGCTATGCTGTCTTGAAGTTGGATGGGTGCTAAAATTTTGGGGTGTGACATTCCTAACGGTATCACCAAAGGATGGGTTTGCCATAATGTATATGACATATAAACCAAAGTTGTAGCTTATAATATAAAAAACTAAACTTTAAAATAGGTTACATATTTTGGTATGATTTTAAATTTTGATCATTTTTGAAAATGAAAAGCATAATTTCACAAAATCTATACACTTTTAGAAATTCATATTCATTCAACAATTATTAACACAAAATATGTGATGTATTGGGGCAACTATAATTATTTTAATTAACAAGTTGTGAAGGATTTTATTATAATTTCTATCTTTGAAAAGGTTTTTCTTTTTGCAAAATGATTATAGTCCTTAGAGTAAAGTAATCACAATAGTTCATTTGACCTCATTTGGAACTTCATGAAAATGGATAATAACATTATTGGTTTTTAATTTTTAATCAATGGAATATGAAGTTTGGGTATCAATAAATTGAATATGTTATATGAAAACTAAACATGAAATATGTTAAATGTATATGTAAGTATTGGTTTTGTGCATCAAATGCTAGCTTAGTCAATAAATACCACACCTTTTGCCAAGGTAAACGTGCAAGAAACAATCAAAATTTCCACTTATATTTTCTATTCCAAGTTTTATTTTCAATTTTGGCACAAGCCACAATGTATTATAAAAAATCATGTTCATTTATGGAAACATTTATTTTTTAGTTTTCTAGCAAATGTGACCTTCATATCATGAACATTGATTAGCATTATTAAAAACCCCTATGAACATTTAAAATTATTGAGCCACAATTCATGGATTAATTTAGTAGTTTCATTTGTTTATCTTGGCACAAATATATACTTGAATGCATAATTAATTTTGAAGACTCGCACTAAACATTATTCCACTTTGATTGAGTTAAAAAGCTTTTTTTCTTTCAATAAGAAAAGATAAGTGCATGAAGAAATTTTTTTATTGTAGTCAAACGACCTATTTCAACTCTTATTGGAATGTGTAGTTCATTGCAATTTAGAAGCCCCCTTATTTGTTTTAACATTTCTTTAAGCTACATTTTAAAATCCAATATCAAATTCTTCCACCTTTTGTTGGGCATAGGTGTTGATGTGATTTGATGTGGATGTCCTCAAATGACATGCTTTAGAAACAACCTAATTATTTTGCTTCTTGTTATCAATATCAAATGAAACCTAAATTTCATCCAAACACAACAATGTTTTGGCTCACAATTTGATTGATTGATTTATTTACAAATAATATATATTTAAAAATAATTCAAGTTTTTTTGGAAATCATGAGTAAATTATTTTTTAATTCAAATCACATAATTAGTTCATGCTCTATGACTCGATCCTCTTTCATGATTTTAATTTGAACTTGCCTTAGAAGGTAATAAATGATTCTTTTTCAAGCAATTACATTCAAAATGAGTTAATGGCATAAAAAAAACAACAACTTCATTACAAAAAAAATCATTGGATATCAAAAGACATAGTGTGAAAAGAGAAATGGAAAATTATCAAAGCATGTGAACAAAATCTTCGCATGGAATTGTATATGATAGCAAACTTGACAAAAAAATGGTTTGCACCTTTTCTCAATTACTAAATCCTTTATGTGATGGTTAGTATGCTAAGCTTGCTACAAAAATGTAATGATGTTTCATTTGTATCATTGAAACACAACCCTTAATGGGAAGGTTTTTCTTTCTCATTTTTGTGATGTAGTTAAAATGGTGATCATCCATAGGGTAGTAAACAAGCAAATTTGGTTCCAAACAATATATGATTTAGTAAAAAAGTGTAAGCATTTTTCACAGGGAAAATAAAAGGTTTTCTCCCCATGGATCCAAACCAATGTTTCTTTTGGGTAAATTATTGCTAGAATTTTATTTTTTTAAAAGGGTAACTACAAGTATAAAGGGAAAAAGGGGGGTTAATCAGTTTAAATTATCAAAAAACATTTCAAGCTAGATGGGATGGGCTAGAAAACTACTTTGTTGCACCATAGAATTATCAACCTTAACCCTATGTGTTTTGGATGTTGTCATGTGGTGCCATGGAAGGCCATCAATCTTGTCAAATGGCCACATTTAAGCTATTTAAAAAGCCTATTTATGAGAAACCTAAACCATTTGTCACTAACACCTTACTTTTATTGTGTACATGAGTTATGCATAGTTTGAGTTTCTTTGTTTTCATCACTAATCATTTGTTGAATGCTATGGAATTTTAGTAATTTGTTGGTGAGTTTTACAAATATATATTTTTTAGGGGTCATCATTTGAGCCTTCACAAATCACAAGTTTTTGTTTAGGGTTAAAAGGATGGTTGTTTTTGCAACATGCATCAACAAAAGATCTTTCATCACACATTAATATTTCTCACAAGTTCATCAACTTTCCTACTAGCAAAGGAGCATACCTCTCTATGTTACCCATGTTTGTTATGTGATGCAATGCAATTTGCCTTCAATTTGTGTGTGAATTGATTTTGAATATCATTGATCGATGTGGAGCCATTCAACATCATGAACTTCATTACCATTAATTACCACAACATGTGATGAATGTTTGTTTTATGCAATCCTTTGTTATGGGAGATTTGTGATTTCTATGAAAGTGTGTAACTATGATGTTACTAAGTGTTTGATTTCTACATGGGACTGAAGTGTGTGCATCTGTAGGATGAAAGTTGTTTATGGTCGGTGATGATTCTTCACAATCATTTATTGCAAACACTAAACATGCATTACCTTTTGTGATCCATGTCAATAGTGTGCTTCCTTCCTTTTGTTTTGCACGATTTTTATAATCTACATAACCATAGATGTTTGAGGAATGAATTTAGACCATAAAAGAAATAAATGTAGATTTGAGGAATTCAAAAATGCACCTTGAATCTTTTGCCTTTCTTTTCGATTTGTCCAAATGTCAACATTTTGCAACCTCTTTTTTTATCTTTTTAATTGTCTATAAAATTAATGTGCACTTGGTAGTTCTTGCAATGTACACTTGAGAATGTTGGATGGTAACTTCCATATTGTCAAATGTAGGATGAGGTGGCAAGGAAAGATACTTAAATTACTTGTTCCTAAATGGGATTCTCTTTGTAAACATGTAATTCACAAGAATGCTAATAAGAATACTAAGACTAATGTGAAGTAAGGGGATTAATATTACTCCAAATTTTGTAAGCATGCCAAGAACCAAAAATTGTTTTCTTCTTATAGCCATGAGAGTGTGTGTTGCCCAAGTTGCAAATGGCTTGGTAGGGGAGAAGGCAAGGAAAATTGTGCAATTTTTATTTTGTATTCTTGCATTTGTTGTAGCAAGGATGTCTCATAATAGAATATGAAGCATGGTTTGAGTTCTTGATAATGCCAAAAACCAACAAGAAGCATTAGAAAGATAGCTCCGATTAGACAATGGTAAAATTCATGCATCAAGAAATAATGAGGGCAACTAAGGTAGTAGTAATTGTTATGTTGCTTTTAATTGTGATGGATTTTATATAGTTAACAACCAAACTTGGTTGTTTATTCATTACTATGTGGTGCAAAACTAGGTAAGGATTTGAATTTTCATATGTTTGGATTGGGTGTTTAACGGATCAAGGAGTGGTAATTTGATTAGCGGGGTGAAAGCACATTATGTGAGGTCTTATATGGATGTCACATTGGCATGTTTTCATGTATCTTTAAAATACAAAAAAACAAAACATAGTTTTTAAAATAACAACAGGGGATTCACTTATGTAAAGCTAAGACCATTAGCTTTAAGAGAATGCAAAATGCACATCAAATTCCTAGATACACAATAAGTAATGGACTTTTGAATTTTGGCAATAGTTTTCATCCCACCTATAACACATATGGATTTTTATAGATTACAATGTATTAATCCCATGTATTTGAAACCTTGGGATATTGCATGATTGATGTTTTAAGAACTAAAATTGCATTGATGTGAATGAAATATGAATTAAATTTAATATGTTATGGATTTTTCAAGGTCCCAAAAAATTCAATTATTTAAAAATATAATTTAATCATTAAAAATAGTTATTTCTTCAAATTTTATTTTTGGAAAATTTAAAAATGTCTTATAGTGTCATGCCTTGACATTGGAAATGCACATGGAAAACATATTAGCTTCAATAACATCTAAATATTCACATTTTAAATCAATTTTTAACAACACTAAATATGGACTCTCAAAATTGATTTTGTTCTACTAGAAATGAGACACCTTAATGTGTTTCCATTCAATGGTGGTGTGCCAAGAAATTAGATTGCACATAAGTTCATGTATTTTGAGACAAATGGTGTTACAAAATAAATTCATGACACCTATGTTCCTCATTCTATTGGGGTCCATTGTATGGCCCATTGCACTTATTTAGTGGTTTAGACATTATCAAGACTACCTTTGGTGATGCACCTTGAAAATTTGTTGTAATGTTTATATTTCTATTTTGCACACTCATTTAAAAAACATTTGAAGTTAAGTTTTTTTGCTAAGTTCATGGCAACAAAGGGGGAAAAAACTCTCCATAGTATCAAGACGATAGATTTCAATGTTAAGCCCCACCAAGAGAGCTATGTTAGAATATAGAATTGATCTTTTTGTGAAGATGGCCTTGGATAGCCCTATAAACCATCAAGTTATGTTGAATTATGAGCATTTATGTGACATCTAGATTTTGCTTGGACTTGCTTGCACTTTATCATTGCTAGAATTTGTGCATGCTTTCATCAAGTTTACACAATCCAAACATGGTTTTGAATTTTGTGTGTGACCCAATGGCAACCATCAAGGTTTGTCAAGGTGATCTTGACAATATGTACTATGATCAAACTTTCAACTTCACTATTGATAATTTTTAGGCCTTCATATCATTGTTGGAATTTAAACATGAAAACATGTAGATGCATTGGATAGGACATAATTGAATGGAGTTCCACCATTAACCTTTGAGTTGAATGGCTAATAGAATTGGGTAGTTCATTATGATTTGGAGATCATTTTACCTTCAATGATGACGAAAGATGTATATTTGTTATTGTTGAATCATTGGTGAAAAACTAGTGCAAAGGTAACTTTGCAACTTTCTCCCTTCTACCCTTCACCCCCAATCATAAAAGCTAAAATAGATATACATGTATCATAAAAGCTAAAATGCACTTCATATGTGGCCCTATTGGCTACTTTGAAAAACTAAAAATAAAAAACATTGATCGAAACCCAATATTCAATTCAATTTTTAAAAAATTACATATTCAACACAACAAATTAGGTTCTAAAATTGCAACCACATAGGACAACTTATAAGAATTATATGTTCTTAAATTCTATTATAAAACTCTACAAGTTTCAATACCAAAATAAAAGTTTGGATCAAAGTTGCACTCATAAGAACATTGGACCAAATTTCAAGTTAATATTTTTAAATTTCCAATAACTTAGTCTTTAGAAATTAAATGCATTGAAAAAGTAAAATTGAAACCCTTTCGAATCTTATTTTCAAATCATCATGGACTCCATTGAATTTATAATAAGTTGTATACTAAATGTGAGAAACTTTAGTATAAAATAATATGTAACAAATATTTTTGAAACTAGTTGGTGAATATGGTGTTGAAGAATATGTTTATATTATAAGCTTGATATACTATATACTTCTAATGTGAAAATTGAAAATATATTTTAGGCCTTTATTAGACAAGATTTTTTTTAAAAAAAATGTCATCTACTTGCATATATTTGTATTTCTAAAATTTTACTTAAATGCATATTTAAAATGTGATTCTTCAATATCATTGTCATAATAAATCAAAAGACATGTCCATATTGATAATTGAAAAAAAAAACTTTGAAGTTCAGTACATCAAAGCATATTTTATGGTTACTTTTCATTATGCTAACAAGAATCACAAAATGTATACTTGATCATGATTGTGCTTTCACCTTGACCCTGTTTTAATTGTACATGGCTAATATACATTTGAAGTTTAAACATGTAAAAGTACATAGAGGAACATAATTGTTTTGAGGTGGATAAAAAAGATACAAGCCAAATTCAACCTATTGCATATATGCATTTTGACATTTTGCAATGCATGTGGTTATGCTGGATTTGTTTGCATTATGGTGACTAATTAATAGCTATTGTGCTTTGGCATTTATTTATGTAGCTTGCACTAATTAGTCTAAACAAGGATCTTATCTTTTCCTCTTGGAACCATTTTAATTTGTATTACAATTTGCCTTTACAATAGTATTATAATGGATTCAAACACTCTGCTCTTAAACTGATTGTTAAAATATATTTTGGTGTACAGTATTAGTGTTTTTTGTTTTCAATTTGTGATGTAGCCAAGGTGGCAATCGTCCATAAGCAGATGTAGCCAAATTTGGCTATTAAAAATATGAAAGTAAAGTTTATACTTAGCTTACTGTGATGATAGTTTTAAATAGATCTACCCACCACCCAACACTGGTTGACAGTTGACATGTTGACATCCATGTCTGGTAAACATTGCTGAAATAAAAACAATGGGGTTCAGCTTCCTTATTTGAACAGCTGAATTTCAACAATTATATAGTGGGGACTGAGTCAGTTGTGTTTGATTTTGTAACTAGGCTTGGTATCCTATTGAATCTTTATAATAAACCCTTGCAGTTTGTGGTGTT
>Ga0116228_10006852_pt1 | contig 10185 bp, 7 predicted proteins | sample S1TSphfallax_2_FD_89694 | JGI IMG/M metagenome (GOLD analysis project Ga0116228, IMG submission 89694) | Host-associated microbial communities from peat moss isolated from Minnesota, USA - S1T2_Fc - Sphagnum fallax MG | ecosystem: Host-associated > Plants > Peat moss > Unclassified | place: USA... | reverse complement strand
TTTGGATTACACCCCACTTTCTACATAGGACAACAATTTATTCACTTAGCACAACTTGATACCTGTACAAATTCATTCCAACTCCAAGTAGGGTGATAAATGAACTTGGCATTATTCTGATAAAATCGATGCAATGCAAGTTGAGAAATTTTTTATTGTTATGACCTCATTGTTTGATATTTTTGGGCACATTGGAGGTGATGATTTATATCAATCCATGCCTTGGTGGAGAAACTTGTGTGGGTGGCAAAAAAATGCTTGGAAAGGATGACTCGGCTCCCATTTGTTTTGTTGTTAATTCAAGATCTTAAATGTCCAAAGGTGCTGGATAGTTTTATTATTGCAAGATTTTGGCCTAGAGTTTACATCAAATGGTTGATGCACATGGATAGAATTCTTGTCACTAAAAAGATTTCACAAAGAACATTTGTGTTGTTCACACAAAAAAAAACTAGCTTTTTCCAATGCTATTACTTCATCTTGAAAAACATTTGTCCCTTCTTGCACATGTCATATTGTAAACATAGGCAAATGCATAGTTGCTTCTTGAGCCTTGCGCTCAATTGTAAACTGTCATAACATGGAGATGACCATCATAATTGTTATGTCAAACTTCACAAATTCACATTTTGGAGGGTTAAGTTTGAAGTTAACTTCCTTAACATTAACAACACACATCAAAAATGTTCTAAATGCTACTCCCAACTCATGTTATGGACATTCAAATCATCCACAAACACTTTTAGAAATTTGTCCATGTAAGCCCCAAAGACTATTGTCATGGCCTTTGAAAAGGTACTTGTGGCATCTTCATCCCAAATGGCACGATAATCCAATCAAACAATTTGGATTTAATGATTGTTTGTAAATGTTTTCTAAAACCATTATAATGGGCCCAAATCCATATTGTAAATCAAGAGTAGAAAACCAATGTGACTTTCGAAACTAGGTCAAAACATTCTCAACCAATGGCATTGAGAAATAATCCCATTGGGTTTGCAAATTCAAGAGTTGATAATCACCACAAAATCTATGACTATCATCCTTTTTCATTGATAATTTTGTAGGCATATTCAAAAGTAGTAAGCTTTATCTTGCTTAAAATAACTAACACATCAATTTATTTTTTTACTTCTGCCTCTTCCCAAAATGAAAGTCAACTTGGAGTAGTCTTGCATGGTGGAAATCCCTGAATATCAACTCTATGTTCCCAATATTTACAACATCCCAACTCACCCTAAAAACATCTAGGAATTAATCAAGCAACTTCCACTATTGATCAACTTTGTCCTAGCTCAAATCAAGATTTATCATAATCTTGGACTTAAGTTCAGCCCATCTATCCTTTTCCTTCACATGTGCCTTGGATGCCATATTCCCATCTTGAGCATTTAATTTTGCTTCCCATTGAAAAACTTCAAACACCTACATACATGTTGTAGCCATGAATTGCTCATTCCTACAATTTTCATCCTATGCAACAAAACTCATCTAGTCTTCAAAATCATTAGAATAAGATATTTCACCAAAAAAACACATTATCAACATGTTCTTCCAAAATTAAATTCATGATTTAGTTGGTACCTTCCTTTTGCACAAAAAGCTTTATCATGTTGTCCCTTAGATCTTTAGCCACTTTTGATTTGTCTTGTAGGAACAACCTTCCTTGTTCATCATCTACCATCTCCTCCATCTCCTCATCTGAATCATCAGAAGAATTGAAGTTAATTTCATCATTGGACAATGTTTGGGTGTCTTTTTGGAGCATTGGCATGTCCCTCTTTATTTCTAGTGATTAAGATCCAATATCTCACAATCCCAAAATGTCATTTCAATTATCCTCATTTCATTGCAACTTCTCTTTATCACCAATTGTAACATATTCATGTTTAATGACAAAATATGTACACTGTTTCCTAGACCCTATCAAATTTGTATTAACCCCTATTCAACATCCACCATAACTCCTATCTTGATAAGAAAGTTTAAACCCAATTAACCATCATAATTATTAGTGTTTATTATCATGATATTCATTAAACATTGGATGTCACCAACCTTCACATGGAGCTCATTAATCCTACCAAATGCTTGAATTACCACACCATATGCAGTCTTGTATGCCTTTGACCCAACAATTAAATAGATGATGCCTATTTTTTGCACCACATTAGCAAATTTTTCAAACATTGAAGCAACAATGTCTACTAAACCTTCAACCAAATGATTATTGATCTCTACAACTAAATGAAGTAGCTTGCTACAATGGTTTTTGTTGATGTTGATTTTGTGCATCGCATGAGATCCTTCCACCTTGATGGGGTTCATTAAATTTAAACCTTCATCACAATTCTTCCTTGTTAATTTGACTATACTTTTTAAATATTCCAACTTTCCAAACATTACCAAGATAATCTCCATGGGTGATAAGGAAATTTTTCCTTTGATGAAATGGTTAAGTATTTTGGATCACACTATGGAGTTTTTTCCCACATGTCTAGTCTTTTTGTCATTAGCTATTTCTACATCATGTGTTTCCATAAGCAATCACCTCCTAGGTATCCTAACTCCAGAAAAAACATCATGTTTCATTCCACATAACCTATTCAAATGCTCCAATGTCACTTCATCATCATCCACCGAGACCTCCAAATAGTTGTTGGATGTAAACAATGTTTTTCTATCTTTTTTATGCTTACATCAATCTTCAACATGTCTCATACCAAAACAATATCCACATCTTACTCCACAAAACTTCATCTTACGTGGATGACCACATTTGGCACATTTAGGCTTCAAGTGTCTTATGCACATGCACATTGTGGTAATATGACAAGTTGATTTACAAATTTGACACACATTGGAACTATTGGCTCATGGTGAACTTGTTCCAACACTAATGGAGCTCCCTTGAAAATTTTAATGAAATATTCATTCAAAATAGTGACATATTTCTTGAGTACTACATTAGAGATCATATTTTCCTCTTGTTTTTCTTTGAGAGGCTCAAATGGTGTCTTTCCAAGTTCACCCAATACCTTATCAACTTCCTTCACAACTACTAACATTTCTTCAACATTGGCATAACTTCTCACCATAAACAATTTTTTAATATCTAAATGTTGATGTGCAAGGAGTCTACACCTTTGTTCGATGTCTTTTACCTTCCCTTTTTTGAACAACTTGTTAAGCCAATCAAAATACAATTGGATGCATTGATATAACTCTTAATTAACTACATCCATTTTCATTCATAATTCATCTAAATTTACATTTTGAATTTTTTGTTGCATTCCAACCTTCATCTCATTACAATCAACAAGTGTAGGTTCAAGATTTTTTTTACCAATCCTTAACTTTTGCCATGCAAATTCAACCTTGTAATTTTTAAAAACTTGAATTCATCATAACGTTGCACCTCTAACGCCATTTCCAACTACTTAGTCCAGTCTAAAACACCTTCAAATTCCTTCCCCTAGAACAATTTGTCCATGTGCCCTTGGGGCTAGTCATCATGCAAACACAAAGTTGATAAGGAATCTTTTTTCATTTAAAAAAAAAAAAATTCAATTAGGGATACACATAAAAATCCACCTAATCTTCACTTTCAATAATCCATCTATGCATTCTGGTCTTATCAATCTCTAACATCCAATTCAATAATCTTGATGTTACCTTAGCATGTTCCACTTTCGCCAATCTATTTTTAATCCTAAACCAACATTCCATCTTGGGAACAAAAATCTTAACATTTCTATCTTAATCTATAAGCAATGTTGGAACCCATATGTCCCCTAGATATGGAGGAGGTTTCTTGCTTTCTAGATTTAAATGTAGAAAACCACAAATAAAATAGGTTAAGTGATTTACCTAACACTGCCACTTTTCCTTTGCACTGATAATTACCTTCTATTCCAAAATTGGTGCATAACAAGCTTGCACATCTTATTGTTATTCAAACTCGTTGTTCTTGGTAAGTTTTTCCTTTATTCTTATTGCCATCATCCTATTGTTGTCAATTTTCTTATTAAAACACTACTTGCATAAACCCAAACTAATACCCCTTCTCCATTCCTTTAAAGCTTATAGCTTAATACATAAGCTTCACATTCAAAGAACTTCACTCTAATAATCCAATTACCCTCTTGTAATCTATCCCTATGTTTTGGTTTAAAGAATTTTGCCAATCCTCCCAAGAACGTTATATTAATATGCAACCATGTATCCCTTACCCTAGGTATTGCATTAGGATTTTCATACAATGTACGTTTTTTTTCACATCATAGTATAGGGCCATCTATAGGTGTAGAAAACCTAACATTCTGTCTAATGAGGAAGACCCAACCCCAATCATCTATAGATGTCATCACACTAAAATAATTTATGTCCTATGCAATCACTTCTTAAACAATTAGTGATCCTCAACAACTAAAAAAACAACTATGAACCATATTTACAACTATCTAGCTTATGTGACAATATGTGTAGTTGCAATCCAATGGTTATTACAACTAATAGATTAATGGAATGAATGTTTAGCATAACGTAGCAAGTATTTAATTTTATATACGTTCAAGCTAAAGATGTGAAGTTGTTAAAATGACTAACCAACAATAATAACTATGACATGATGTAACATATGACATTATGATATGGCATGTGATATTAGAAGGATTTTGGTGTCTTATGCATCCATCTATTAAAGAAATTGTAATATTATTTTAAATATGATGTGGAAAATGTTCACCACTTTACATTTAACATGGGTAATTTTGCCACATAATGTAAGTATGTAATCAAATTAAACTAATCGTAGTCATAACCTAGTTGTATATTATGAGTTTTATTGACAATGTAAATACCATAATACCTTGGCCATTTCAACACATGTCCATCAAATAATTAATTGATTTTGAAAAATCATTTCAATACATGGAATATTCCTAAATAATCACTATTTTTCTTCAAAATATTTTTTGATTTGGAAAAAGTACTTTTTGAAATTTTCAACATTTTTGAAAATAATATAATTAATGTTGAATTGGCCAAGGTACTAGGGTAATAATTGACATCACACATCATAAAATATAATTTAACATACATTCATAAAGTTTTTCATAGGGGTGAAAACATGAAAAAAAGAGTTACAAAGTGTGTGGATAGTCCTTTAAAACATTTTTTTTAATTTTTGAAAAATCACCATGGGAACATTATATATCAATTTTTTAAATTTAAAAATAAGTTCTTATACTTTTAAAGTTGCAATTACAAAATTTTCTTGAGAATTCATCATGTTTCAAGAGTCTTTTTATATGTTTAAAACACTCAAGAAAAACATGGGGACGCATGGTGTTTTAGTTTCAAAAGTCTTTTTTCCTTATCAAATGTTCACCAAATCATTTCAATTTTTTTGTGAAATTTAATATATTCCACAATAAGGGATCCATGTGTTCAAAAAACATTCAAAAAATAAAAATACATATAGATTTTAATACTCAAACATCCTTAAGCACTATTATAGTTTTGAATTTGTAATCATGGTTCATGATTGGCTTGTTTTTCATGCTTTCATGGGTGATTTTGTAATGATAATAGTCATGTATGCATTACGTGTAAACATGTGTATATGAAGTTCAAGTGGAATCATTTTTTAGGGATTTATAAAAATGTTATATTTAGTTCGTTATTTTTACAAATGGCATGCATACATGTATAAAGGTTTAATCAATGATAATGAAATTTATTTTAAAAATTAAATCATGTGATATTTATATGTATGTTTATAGTTTAAAAAGTTTATAATGAAAAGTTTCAAATAAATATTCTAAATTTGCGTGCTGGTCATGTGGCCAAGCACATAGTCTATTATAATGGGGAAGGTGGTGGCTTCCCCCAAGTCTGGGCCATGGTGAATCTTATGAGTCCAAGTTTGCATGTGGCTCATCCTAACACCAAAAGTGCTCCAACTATGTACCAACCAACTCCTTGTTGTTTGGTTTTGTGCAGGTCCATGTGAGTGAGTGATTGCTTTTCATTCTTCCTAGTCCCATCCCGGAACTCCAACACGCCTTTCTACCCCCAAAGTGCTGCAAGCCAAGGAGTGTGCCCCAACTCCTTATTTTTTCGTTATTTTCACCTCTGACTCACACTTGAGTCTATCAAAGAACTTGGGAGCGCATCAAGCAAGGTAAGGTCATAGCCAAAGGAACCACCCAAGTGAGTGGACATTCCTTAAAATTGCATTTTTATATGTTTGAAAAATCACAAGGGAAACATAATAGTATGGATTGTCATAAATGTTTTTGGAATATTTTTCATTAATTGCGAGTTTACATGTTCAAAGTTTGACACAAATCAAAAATATTTTTTCATGTTCAAAACACTCAAACTTCAAGAGTGGACAATCCATGTTTTTTTTTAACCTTTAAAAAAAAAAAACCAAATGTGCACCATTCTTTTTGAAAATTAGAGAGGATTTTAATATTGATGATTAGAAGGGCAAAAGGACTTGAACTGATGAAAATTGTTTTATAACCCATTTGAGTACATTTGGTTCAAAAGTGTTTTTGACCCTAAAAATTATGGATTTTGAAAGTGTGGCTTTAACAAAAGTTGTTCATATATATATGTGATAAAGGGCATGAATGAATAATATACGTGATGTAAAATCAATTTGTAGTCAACATGTATTTATTTCTAAAATTCTATGTTAAATAGGTATCTGAAATACAAAATTTTAAGTTATAAACCAATGTAGGAATGACATGTGTCATGTGTAGTCCTTAGAAAAGGACTTTTACCTTGGTGCCCCTAGCTCCTTTGACCATGATTTCACCCAGTAATACTTGATTTATGTCAATTGTAGTTCATTATACTTATGAATAACTTAAATTGAATCTAAGAATTGTTGAAATGGTTTTGATGTTTGAGAGGACCATCAAACTAATACTATCAATGTTGTATCACCATGATCTTTAGGCTAGTTTCATCCATGTCATCAAAATGGTCAACTTCTTCATTTTGGGGAAAAATATATATTTTAAAACCAATATGATGAGCAATTGTATAAGGTAATTCTAGATGAATAACCTCATTTTAAGTTTGTGGAAGTACTACAAGGTTTACTAGAGGATTAATGAAAGGCATATGGTTTGGTGGACTTATTGAAGGTTCTTAATAATTTTCTATTAAATGTCAAATAGATTCATTTGGTTCTTTGTTGACTTTATGTGAATATCTAGAATTGTTAGTTGAATTGATTTGGTTATTAATAGATAATTTCTTTGTTCTTATGTTATGTAATGGAGGGTTTTCATAAATATGACATCCTTACTAATTATTATAGGTTTTGAAAAAGTGTTATATAATTTATAAGCCTTCACAATATCATTATACCCACTAAAATGCATTTTTGACTTTTAAAATCCAATTTCCTTTTTTAATCTTTGGGTATATGCACATATGCATCACAACCAAAGATTCTTAGATGAGACAAGGAGGGATTTATACTTGTCCATTCTTCTTCAAGGTTCACTATCCCATCCAATGCATTATTCAATTTTAAATATAATTTGTTGTAGACATGGTTTTAATCCAAAAAGAGTTTGGAAGATTAGCAAATTTTTATACATCATGCATTTTCAACCAAGGTTAATTTTTTTGATTTAGCCACTTTGTTTTGTTCTAGAGTATAGGTTGTTGTCATTTGTTTTCTAATTTCATTTTCTTCACATAATTCTTTAAATTGATTAAATTTGTTTTTTCCACCACCGTCACTTCAGATTATTTTAATTCTTCTTCCTATAAAGGTTTTTATTTCAGCTTTGTATATTTTAAAATAATCAAAAACTTTAAATTTATATTTCATAAATAAGTATAAGTTTTTCTTGATTTATCAGCAATAAAAGTTAAGAAATACTTGAATCCTTGATGTGATTAGGTTTGCATGGGTTGCCAACATCCGAATGCAGTAGGTCTAGTAGAAAGTTAGCTCGATTTTGGAAATTTGCATCTTGTTTGTTTATCGTATACATAACTTGGACAAAATGAAATTTAGGAGAGTATTTAAATATAAATTAACTTTTTTTTGTTGATGCATTAGTTTCATCTTTTGTACATTAATGTGGCCTAGTCTTTTGTGCCACAAACCATGGCTTCTTCTATTTGGAATGTCATGGGTTATTGTATCAATGCAAGGAGAAGCATCAATAGGGGAGGAAATCAAAGTGCCCAATTTGTATAAATTACTTTCTCCTTCACAAATTCTAATGATTTGATTGGATTTATCATGTATGGTGCAATTGTGAGAAATAAAGGCAAAGGAATATCTTGCATTTGCAACTTGTAAAACAGAGACCCAGGTTTTTGGTTCAACTTGGTACATCAAGACATTAGGAATATATTTTATTTTCTATTTGTTAATTTAATTGTAATTTTCGCACTGCCTTGTATTTTGTGGCAAGTATCATCACCAAGATAGACAGATGATTCAATTGAGTGAGGATTCTATTGCTTGTCATATGTTGAGTGGCACCATAATCTATTACCCAACTTAATTCATTTTTCTTTAAATCAGATGTTGAGGATGAGACCACAAATAACTTTGCCTCTTTGGAAGCATGGGGTATTCTTGTTTCATTTCAAACAAGATTTTGAACCTCATTGCAATTTTTCTCATTTGTAATTTTTTTTTCAATTTTTTGTAGTTTAATGCCCAAAAAGCTTATGATAGGAAAAAATTCCCAAAAGCTTCTTCAATCCATTGTTTAAATTGTTATTACTTCCTTTCTAGTTTGGATTTTTGAAGTGCAAAGAGTTAGGCTTCTTAGGCCTCTTATAAGGATTTGGTCCTTTCTTCTCACTATACAATGCATAATTTTCACTATCCCCTTTGTATGGTTTTGCATTCCTTTTGGTTTTTTCTTCCAATAGGAGACTTAATGTTTCATGAAGGGTACCCACTCTACCCATTTGGGCCATAACTAGATTTCCATAAGATTTGGGCATAGATCTCAACAATGCTGCAATAGCATCAGGTTTATACACTTGTCCTCTTGCTATAATTAGCTCATTTAAAAATTGCTAAATCTATCAAAATGGACTTGAACAATTTCTTGCTCATCCATTTTAAATGTACAAAATTTTCTTGCAAGATGATTCTTATTGACAACATTGGTTGTCTAAAAACAAGTTTTAATTTGATCTCATATTTCTTGTGATGTTGTTAAGGATTTAGCATGGACAAATTGATTATCTTTCATGCATAAAAGGAGATTAGTTCTCACTTTTGAATCTTTTATACCCCAAGCAACTTGATTTATGGGATCTGCAGGTATGGTAGTAGAACCATCGACATGATCCCATTGCTCTTCTTGATGGAGAATCATCTCCATGCAAGGAGACCATGTTTGATAATTGCTACTGTTGGATCTATCAAGAAAACGTTCTAACCCAATATAATTAGCTGTATGATGAGTACTAGGAAACACTTGTCTCCTAATACTTACCAAGCTTTGATACCACGTTGAAAAACTGAAATACTCATGAAAAGCAAAGATTCATTAAAATGGATCCTCCAACCATAGAAGCTCAAAATACTCTTAGGAGTTTCACCCACCATGTGTTTTCAATAGTTCTTGGGAGTGATAGCTCTTGGGAGTAGTTGTGTTCCTTCCTAACTAAGTCTCTAAACTAAGTGTCCTTTCAAATCTAATACTAACTTATTATTTAACATCTGAAGCTGACTTGCTCTACATCATGTACTACAAGTACAAACCTACCACTCAATGAAGATGAACTCCCTGAGCATGTGTTGAAACATACCGCCTTTGTTCTTGATGATGGCAAGAAGGTCCATGGATGTCAGCAGGGTCTTATTTTCCATGGGAAGTTCAAGTGTCACCCAAAAAGGAGAGAGACAGTGGGTACTGACGAGAAGTAAATGTAACAGTGCAGAAATCATCCGGCCATGGAGAGCAACACAGATCCAGATGAACCTGAGGTTTCTGATCTTCACTACTGCAGCTGCAGTTTGTTACTCTGATCAAACCACCAAACACCTGGTCCCACAGATGACTGATCTTTCCACATAAACTGACCTTCTCAAGACAGAATTGACAAAACACAACACAGAGAATGGTTCCCTGCGCTCTCAATCATATTAAACAGTTGCGGAGTACATTTTGT
>Ga0116228_10006851_pt1 | contig 10186 bp, 5 predicted proteins | sample S1TSphfallax_2_FD_89694 | JGI IMG/M metagenome (GOLD analysis project Ga0116228, IMG submission 89694) | Host-associated microbial communities from peat moss isolated from Minnesota, USA - S1T2_Fc - Sphagnum fallax MG | ecosystem: Host-associated > Plants > Peat moss > Unclassified | place: USA... | reverse complement strand
CCTCGAAAGACTAGAACTCCCCTACCGCCGCATGCTGCTCTGCGCCGGAGATACCGGATTTTCTGCCGCGAAAACCTATGACCTCGAAGTCTGGCTACCCGGGCAGGGCCAGTACCGGGAAATCTCCTCCTGCTCCAACACCCGCGCCTTCCAGGCGAGGCGGATGAATGCGCGATTCCGCGAGGCGGGGGGCAAAAAGCTGGATTTCGTCCATACCCTCAACGGCTCCGGCGTCGCCGTCGGCCGGGCGCTGATCGCCGTGCTGGAAAACTATCAGAATGAGGACGGTTCCGTCACCGTTCCGGAGGTTCTCCGCGACTACATGGGTGGATTGACGACCATTTCCGCCCGCTAAATGTGTCGCTGTTACGTTTTGTCATAATCCAGTCACGCGCCGAACACGCATCACCGCGACAAGGCTCGCGGCCTGCCCTATAGGACCGGCACCGAACAGGAGAATTGCGTGAGTGAACCGATGAGCCCCGGCGCAAAGCCGCGGAAACGCCGCCGCCGGTTATACCTCGTCCTCTTCATCATCCTGCTCATCGCGGTCGTCTTCTACTGGTTCCACCACGGTTCCACGGCGCCCCATGCGCCTGCCGCCCAGGCTGTCGGCGTCGCCAAGGTCACCTCCGGCCCCATGCCGGTGACGCTGGAAGCCCTTGGCACGGTTACCCCCACCGCCACGGTTACCGTGCTGCCGCAGCTTTCCGGCTATCTCACCCAGGTCGCCTTTGCCGAGGGGCAGATGGTTACCCAGGGCCAGTTTCTGGCGCAGATCGATCCGCGCCCCTATCAGGTTCAATTGGAACAATACACGGCGACCCAGGCCAAGGATAAAGCCACACTCGCCCAGGCACGCTCAGACCTCGCCCGCTACCAGACCTTGCAGCGCCAGGATTCCATCTCCGCCCAGCAAGTGGCGGACCAGGAATTTTTGGTCGAGCAGGATGAGGCCGCGGTACAGGTGGACCAATCGCAGATCGACACCGCGAAGCTTGACCTTGCCTATTGCCACATTACGGCGCCCGTCGCCGGCAAGGTGGGGCTGCGCCTGGTTGACCCCGGGAACTACGTTACCTCCGGCAGCACCACCGGGATAGTTGTCATCACGACAATCGCGCCGATTACGGTGATATTCTCCATCCCGCAGACGGAGCTTGGCCCGGTTGTCACCCGCATGAACAGCGGGGCAACGCTGACGGCCAGCGCCTATTCCAGCGACGACACAACCAAAATCGCGGACGGCAGCCTCACCGCCATCAGCAACCAGGTGGATACCAGCACCGGCACGGTGAATCTGCGCGCTACTTTTTCCAACACGGATAATGCCTTATTTCCCAATGAATTCGTGAATTTGCACCTGCTGGTGGACACGTTGCAGAACGCCACGCTGGTTCCATCGGAGGCCGTGCAGACGGGGGCACCCGGCGCTTACGTCTATGTCGTGAACCCGGATGACACGGTTTCCGTGCAAACCGTCACAACCGGCGTGACGGACGGCACCAACACGGTCATCACCAAGGGGCTGAACCCCGGCGAGGTGGTGGTGACGGATGGGGTGGATCGCCTTGCGGATGGCATGAAGGTGAGCATCGCCAAGCCCATCGCCATTCCGGCGGGCGGGACGGCGGCCAAGCACCACAAAAAACACTGGCAGCATTCCGGCGACAGCCAGCCAGCACCGCAGTAACCCTGCGCCTTTATGAATCCGTCAAAGCTCTTCATTCTCCGGCCGGTTGCGACATCGCTGCTGATGATCGCCTTCGTGCTGGTCGGGCTGGTGGCGTTCAAGTTTCTAGCCGTCTCCGCACTGCCGGATGTGGATTACCCAACGATACAGGTGCAAACTTTCTATCCCGGCGCGAGCCCGGATGTGATGACGTCCTCCGTCACGGCGCCGCTGGAACGGCAGCTGGGCGAGATGGAGGGGCTGGACCAGATGTCCTCCGCGAGCTCGGCTGGCGCCTCGATCATCACGCTGCAGTTTGATTTATCGCTGAGCCTGGATATTGCCGAGCAGGAAGTGCAGGCGGCGATCAACGCGGCCGGCAACCTGCTCCCCTCAGACCTGCCGGCGCCGCCGATTTACGCCAAAGTTAACCCGGCGGATGCGCCGATCCTTACCCTCGCCGTGACGTCCAAGACCCTCGCGCTGACCGATTTGCAGTCTTTGGCGAATGAAAGGCTTGCCGCGAAAATCTCGGAAGTCTCGGGTGTCGGCCTGGTGACGTTAAGCGGCGGCAACCAGCTGGCCGTGCGGATCGAAGTGAATCCGCTGGCGCTGGCCGCCTATGGGCTTTCAATCGACAATATCCGCACGATCATCGGCAACCTCAACGTCAACACGCCGAAGGGTAGTTTCTCCGGCCCCGCGCAATCCTACACGATCAACGCGAACGACCAGATTTCTGCTCCCGCCCAGTATAACGACCTTGTCGTTGCCTATAAGAACGGCTCGCCGGTCCGGCTCAAGGACGTTGCGACCGTCGTATCCGCCGCCGAGAATGGCGAGCTCGGCGCCTGGATGAACCGCACGCCCGCCATCATCCTGAACGTCGACCGGCAGCCTGGCGCCAACGTCATTTCAACCGTCAACGCCATCAAGGGCCAGCTTGCCGGCCTCACCGCCGGGCTGCCGGCGGCGATGCAGGTGACGGTTTTGACGGATGGTACCACATCCATCCGCGCCTCGGTCTCGGATGCCGAGTTTGAGCTTTTCTTAAGCGTTCTGCTTGTGGTGCTGGTCATTTTCATTTTTCTCCGCAATTTTCGGGCGACGATCATTCCCAGTATTTCCGTGCCGGTTTCGCTCATCGGCACGCTGGCGTTCATGTATCTTTTTGGGTTTTCCATCGATAATCTCTCGCTGATGGCGCTGATCATCGCCACGGGTTTCGTGGTCGATGATTCCATCGTGATGATCGAGAATGTTTCCCGGTACATTGAAATGGGCGAGCCGCCGATGCAGGCGGCGCTGAAGGGCGCCGGACAGATCGGCTTTACCATCATTTCGCTCACGATTTCGCTTATCGCCGTGCTGATTCCGTTGCTGTTCATGGGCGACGTCGTGGGCCGGCTTTTCAGCGAATTCGCCATAACGCTCGCCGTAACCATCGTGATTTCGGCGGTCGTGGCGCTGACGCTTGTCCCGATGATGTGCGCGCGGGTTCTCCAGGCGAAGGCCGATCAACGGCCGAACCGGTTTGAAGTGAAATCCGAACAGCTCTTCAATGCCCTCATTAGCCGCTACGGAAGCGGCCTCACCTGGGTGCTTGCCCATGCGCGGCTCACCCTCCTGGTTGCCATCATCACCCTCATCCTCACCATTTTGATGTATGTTTTTATCCCAAAGGGCTTCTTTCCGGTCCAGGATAACGGGGTGATCGAGGGCATCACCCAGGCCGCGCAATCCACCTCCTACGCCTCGATGGCGGTCCACCAGCAACAGCTCGCCGATGCGATTTTAAAGGACCAGGATGTCGTTTCGCTGTCCTCCTATATTGGCATTGACGGCACCAACAACACGCTCAACGAGGGCCGCTTCCTCATCAACCTGAAGCCGGAATCGCAACGCGGCCAGAGTGCGAGCGAAATCATCCGCCGGCTGCAGACCGAGACCGCGGGCGTGCCCGGCATCGCGCTTTACATGCAGCCTGTGCAAAGCCTGACGCTGAACACCACGGTCGCACCCACCCAGTACCAGTTCTCCCTGGAAGACCCGAACCAGGAGGATTTTTCCACCTACGTCCCGCGGCTCGTCGCCAAGATGAAGGCGCTGCCGGAACTGGCGGATGTGGCGAGCGACCTCGAAAACCAGGGGCTTTCCATCTACATCAACATAGACCGCGCTTCCGCCGCGCGGTTTGGGATTACGCCGGCGACGGTTGATAGCGCGCTCTACGACGCCTTTGGCCAGCGCATCATTTCCACGATCTTTACCCAAACGGACCAGTATCGCGTTATTTTGACGGTAGACCCGGCGATGACGCAGGGCGTTGCGGGGTTGGGCGATATTTATCTGCCGTCATCCTCGGCGTCCGGCGGTCAGGTGCCGTTGCGCTCGATTGCGACCTTCACGACTCAGCAAGAGCCGCTGGTGATCGAGCATCTTGGGCAGTTTCCCGCCACCACTGTGTCGTTCAACCTGGCACCGGGCGCGTCTCTGGGCGCCGCGGTGAACGCCATTACGGCGGCCGAGAAAAATCTTAATTTTCCCGCATCCCTGAACACCACGTTTCAAGGCGCAGCACTGGCGTTTCAAAATTCGCTGGGAAATGAGGTGTTTCTGGTCATGGCGGCGCTGGTTGCGGTTTATATCGTGCTGGGCGTCCTTTACGAAAGTTTCATCCACCCCGTCACCATCCTCTCCACGCTGCCTTCCGCCGGTATTGGCGCGCTGTTGTTTCTCTGGCTCGCGGGCGACGGGCTAGACGTGATCGGCATTATCGGCATTGTTCTCCTCATCGGCATCGTCAAGAAAAACGCCATCATGATGATCGATTTTGCGCTCCACGCCGAGCGCGTGGAAGGCAAATCCCCGCGCGATGCGATTTATGAAGCCTGTCTTCTCCGCTTCCGGCCGATTTTGATGACTACGCTTGCGGCAATGTTAGGGGCGGTTCCGTTATGGCTTGGCGGCGGGCAGGGGTCTGAATTGCGGGCCCCGCTGGGTCTTGCCATCATCGGCGGGCTTGCGGTCAGCCAGGTGCTTACGTTGTTTACCACGCCGGTTATCTATCTGGCGTTTGATACGCTGGCGTTGCGTGTAAAACGGAGGTTCGCTTGAATCTCTCGGCCATTTTTATAAAACGCCCGGTTGCTACCACGCTGCTGACCATCGGCATCGCGCTTTCCGGCGTGCTGGCCTTTTTCAAGCTGCCGGTCGCACCTTTGCCCAGCATCGCCTTTCCCACGATTCTGGTGCAGGCGAGCCAGGCCGGCGCCAGCCCCAACACGATGGCGACATCCGTTGCCGAACCGCTGGAACGCCATCTCGGCATCATCTCGGATGTGACGGAAATGACCTCGCAAAGTGGCGTCGGCACCACCCGCATCACGCTGCAATTCGGGCTGGACCGGGACATTAACGGCGCGGCGCGTGACGTGGAGGCCGCCATCCAGGCGGCACGCGCGGATCTGCCTTCCACGCTGCATGCCAACCCCACTTACAACAAGCTCAACCCCGCCGACGCGCCGATCATGATTCTGGCGCTGACCTCGGACACGCTGACGCCCGGGCAGCTTTATGATTCGGCTGATACCCTGCTGGAACAGCAATTCTCACAGATCAACGGCGTCGGCCAGGTCGAGCTGGGGGGTGCCGCGCTGCCTGCCGTGCGGGTGGATTTACAGCCGGGGCCGCTGAATAATTACGGCATTGGGCTGGAAGACGTGCGCGCCGCCCTGGCCGCCGCCAACGCCAACAGCCCGAAAGGCTATATCGATTCTGGCAGCCAGCGCTTACAACTTTACACCAACGACCAGGCAACCGTGGCGCAGCAATACCGCGATCTCATCGTCGCCTACCGCAACGGCGCCGCCGTGCGTCTTTCCGACATCGCCACCATCACCAACTCGGTCGAGAACGTGGACAATGCCGGCTTGTTCAATGGCCAGGCGGCAGTGCTGGTGATTGTCCATCCCAGCCCCACCGCCAATGTCATCCAGACCGTCGACCAGATCAAAGCTTTGCTCCCAAGCCTCGCCGCAGCACTCCCGCCAAGTGTGCATATGGCGGTGGCGCTTGACCGTTCGCAATCCATTCGCGGCGCCATCGGCGATACCGAACGCACGCTTTTTATCGCCGTTTTGCTCGTCGTTGGCGTGGTTTTTGTGTTCCTCCGCTCGGGACGCGCCACCCTCATTCCCGGCATCGCGGTGCCGGTTTCCATCATCGGCACGTTCGGGCCGATGTATCTGCTCGGCTTCAGCCTGGATAATCTGTCGCTGATGGCGCTCACCATCGCCACCGGTTTCGTGGTGGATGATGCGGTGGTGGTGGTGGAAAACACCCAGCGCCATTTGGAGGACGGCATGGAGCCGCTCGCCGCCGCCCTGCGCGGCAGTGCGGAGGTGAGTTTCACGGTCCTGTCCATGAGCCTGTCTCTGATCGCGGTTTTTCTGCCCATTTTGCTTATGCCGGGCCTGGTGGGGCGGCTGTTTCGCGAATTTTCCGAAACCCTTGCGATTACCATCATCATTTCGCTGATTATTTCCCTCACGACGACGCCGATGATGTGCGCCCTGTTTCTGCGCCACGAAACGTCGAAAAGGCCGAACCGGTTTATCCGCTGGCTTGAATCCGGTTTTGCCTGGCTGCTGGCGCGGTATTCAACCTCACTGCGCTGGGCGCTGCGGCATGCGCGCCTTGTCGGCATTATTCTCATCCTTACCATAGCGCTAAACATCTTCCTGTTCGTTGTCGTTCCAAAGGGTTTTTTTCCGGAACAGGATAACGGCATGATCATGGGCATGGTGCAGGCGGACCAGACGATTTCGTTCGACCTGATGAAAAAGAAGCTCATCCAGCTGCAAACGATTATCCAGCGCGATTCTGGCGTTGAGTCGGTTGCCGGCTTCACGGGCGGCCGCTCAACTAACACCGCCATGGTCTTCATTACGTTAAAACCGCTCAGCGAACGCCATGTTTCGGCAACGGCCATCGTGGCGCGGCTAAGGCGGCCGCTCGCTGCCGTCGCCGGCGCGCCAACCTTTCTGGTGCCGGCGCAGGATTTGCGGGTCGGCGGGCGTCAAAGCAATGCGGAATACCAGTACACGTTGGTCAGTGACGATCCGGCGGCGCTGTATGAATGGGTCCCCAAGATCGTCGCGGCCCTAAAACAGGATGGCACGTTGCTGGATGTGAATTCGGACCTGCAGCAAGGCGGGCTGGAAACCGACATCACGATCAACCGCCCCGTCGCCTCGGCGCTAAACCTTACGCCGCAGGAGATCGACAACACGCTTTACGACGCGTTTGGCCAGCGCTCGGTTTCCACCATCTACGCGGCGCTGAACCAGTATGAAGTCATCATGGAGCTGGCGCCGCAATATCTGCAAACGCCCGATATGCTGAAGCAAATTTATATCAGCACCTCAGGCGGCACGGCGAGTGGCGCGTCGCAGACGAATTTTGCCGCCGGCACGGTCGGCACATCCACAAATGCCGCGACCAACACAACCGCCGTGGCGCTTGATTCCGCCACCAACGCCGCCATCAACAGCATCGCCGCCAGCGGCAAATCCAGCGGCTCAAGCGGCGCTGCCGTTTCCACGCATCAGGAAACCATGATCCCGCTTGCCGCCGTGGCCGCCTACGCGCCGGGCAATGCGCCGATTTCGGTGAACCACCAGAGCGGGGAGCTTGCCAGCACCATCTCCTTCAACCTGCCGGCGAATGTGGCGCTTGGCGCCGCGGCGGCGGATATTCAGAAGACCATGAGCAATCTGGACGTGCCGCTCTCCATCCAGGGCAGTTTTGCCGGCACCGCTGCCGCCTTCCAGTCCTCCCTGGGTACCGAGCCGTTGCTCATCATGGCGGCCCTCGCGGCGGTCTATATCGTGCTTGGCATTCTCTACGAAAGCACCATCCACCCCATCACCATCATCTCCACCATTCCATCCGCGGGCATTGGCGCGCTGTTGCTGCTGATGCTGTTGAACACGCCGCTCACCATCATCGCCCTGATTGGCGTTATCCTCCTCATCGGCATCGTGAAGAAAAACGCGATTCTGATGATCGATTTCGCGTTGCAGCTGGAACGGAGCGAAAACCTTGCGCCGGAGGAGGCGATTTTCAAAGCCGCCGTGCTGCGGTTCCGGCCGATCATGATGACGACCTTCGCCGCCATTCTCGGCGCGCTGCCGCTGGCCATCGGGCTGGGGCAGGGGGCGTCGCTCCGGCAGCCGCTGGGCATCACCATCATCGGCGGGCTTATCGTCAGCCAGGCGCTGACGCTTTACACGACTCCGGTTGTCTATCTTTTCCTGGACAGGTTGGGACATAGGTTGCGCGGTCGGGACAAGGCGCCGCCACGCCGGCCGCCGGACCGCGCGGGCAGTATAGTGGAGGCGAGATGAGGCGATTTTGGCTGCTGGTTTCCTTGGCACCCTGGGCGTTGAGCGGCTGCGAAATCGGCCCGGATTTCCGCGCCCCCACCGCGCCGGTGCCGGATTCCTACAAGGAAGCCATTCCACCTGCCGCCAATGCGCCGCCCGGCTGGCAGGCCGCAAACCCGGCCGATGCGCTGCCAAAAGGCGATTGGTGGACCCTTTATGGCGATTCTGATTTGAACAAGCTCGAGCCGCTGGTCGCGGTTTCCAATCAGACGCTGGCGGCGGATTACGACGCCTATGAACAATCCGTCGCCATCGTGAACGAAACGCGCGGAGAATTGTTTCCCACCATCGGCATCACCGGCAGCGCCACCCGCGCCGGCAGCGGCGCGGCCGGCGGCGGCGCGGCCGGCAGCGGCGCGGCCGGCGGCGGCACGGGCGGCACCGGTGACACCACCGGTTTCAGCACCGGCCCGCGCACCAGCGGTACGTTTGAAGGCACGGCGGACTGGACGCCGGATATTTGGGGCAAAATCCGCCGTCAGGTGGAGGCGAACAAGGCTGCCGCCCAGGTCTCCGCCGCTGACCTCGCCAATGCGACCCTCTCCGAACAGGCAACCCTTGCCTCGGATTACATTGACCTGCGCGAATCCGACTCCCTCATCACGCTGCTCACGCAGACCGTGGCCGCCTATCAGCGCAGCCTGCAAATCACCCAGAATCAGGCCAATGCCGGTGTTGCAACGCCGCTCGATGTCATCACCGCGCAAACCCAGCTGGAAGGGGCGCAGGCGCAGCTGGTGAATGCCGGAGCGGCGCGCGCGCAATATGAACACGCCATCGCCGTGCTCACCGGCCATGCGCCGGCGGACCTGACGATTCCGCCCGGCACGTTGATGACGAATGTGCCGGAAGTGCCCGCCGGAATCCCCTCTGCCCTGTTGCAGCGCCGGCCTGATATTGCGGCCGCCGAGCGATCCGTCGCCGAGGAAAACGCGCTGATTGGTGTCGCCGTCGGGGCCTATTACCCTGATCTGACGCTCTCCGCCCTTGGCGGCTTCTCGGCGGACCCGATCGGCGGCTTGTTTTCGGTCAGCAATACGCTCTGGTCGCTAGGGGCGAGTGCCACCGGCACCTTGTTCGAGGGCGGGCAGCGCAGTGCCGCCGTGCAGGCCGCTGAATTTGCCTATGACGAATCAGTGGCCAATTACCGCCAGACCGTGCTTTCCGCCTTCCAGCAGGTGGAAGATAACCTGTCGGACTTGCGCATTTTGGCCCAGCAGGCGCAGCTGGAGACCGCCGCTGTCACGGATTCCGCCCGTGCGGTGCAGATTTCGCTGAACGAATACCAGGCCGGCACGCAGGCCTACACCACGGTCGTCACCGCGCAGGCCACACTTCTGGCCAATGAGCAGACCGCACTCTCCGTCCAGCAAAACCGGCTGCTGGCCAGCGTTGCCCTCATCCAGGCGCTCGGCGGCGGCTGGCAATCCGCCGATTTACCTAACCCTTGATTGAGAACTGGCGTTGCGCGCCGAAATCGCGTATAAGCTTGGCACGGCGCTTTTCGTTTCTGGTTGTTGTGCTTTCTGGCGATATATTCGCGGCTATGACGCTTCCCGACAATTGAAGAGTATTTCGGCTCGCAGGTCGCGGGTCGCTGTTTGTTAGGAGATGCGACATGGCATCAGGTACAGTTAAGTGGTTCAACGCTCAGAAGGGCTATGGCTTTATTCAGCCGGATGATGGTTCGAAAGATGTGTTCGTGCATATTTCCGCCGTCGAACGCTCCAGCCTCGGCACTTTGAACGAAGGCCAGAAAATCCGCTACGAAATCCAGAGCGGCCAGCAGGGCAAGCTCTCGGCGGAAAACCTGCAAGCTGGTTAAACGGTTTTAAGGTTTCATGCGAAACGGCGCCGTGGCAACGCGGCGCCGTTTTTTATGGTTCAATTGGCTGCCCGTTAACTCTGGCGTTTGCTTGGGCGGTGATTTTTTCCGATGCGGTTGCACAACGGCTTGCATCTCGCTTGTTTGCTGCGCCGCCGCTATGGCTTGACGGTAGGCCTGGATGGCGCGGAAGCGGTCGGCGAAGGTGCACATGAGGGCGTAGACGAAGATGGCGCGGAT
>Ga0116228_10006849_pt1 | contig 10189 bp, 8 predicted proteins | sample S1TSphfallax_2_FD_89694 | JGI IMG/M metagenome (GOLD analysis project Ga0116228, IMG submission 89694) | Host-associated microbial communities from peat moss isolated from Minnesota, USA - S1T2_Fc - Sphagnum fallax MG | ecosystem: Host-associated > Plants > Peat moss > Unclassified | place: USA... | reverse complement strand
TTTTTTTTTTTTCCCCCCTTTTTTTTCTTCTCTTTTTTTTTTTTTCTTTTTTTTCCCCCTTCCCCCCCCCCCCCCCCCCCCCCCCTTATTATAACTTTACTCAAAAGATTACGTCATCCCCCTTCTCTCAAACCCTCTAACTATGCACAAAAATTATTTTCTAACAAAATTACAAATATTTCTCTCTAAATCCTATACTTTAACACCTTCCTCTATTCCCCTTTACCCCGAACCTTCCACTTTACCCCTTTCTACTCCTTTTTTGCCAAAATATTCCAATTTACCCCGCTCTACCCGCCTTTACCCTAATTATTCCGCGCTTGCCCCGTTTTACCCCGATTATCCCAATTCGCCCCATTCTACCCCCTTTTACTCTAAATATTTCGCCCCTTGCCCGCCCTATTCCAGTTTAACCCAAATTACCCTTTTTTGCTTTTATTTCTTCAAACTTCCCCACTTTTTCCACTTTTCCAAAACTTCTATCTTCCCCCTCTCCCCCCTCCCCCGCTTTTCCCCTCTTCCCGGACTTATGTCCGATCCCTCCTCTTTTTATATCTTTTCTCAAAATTCTCAACTTATTTTTCGCTTATTTCAAACTATCCTTTCCCCCTATAATTATGCCGCACAAATTCCACTCCCTTTAACTATAATTCTGCCCCACGGATTACCTTCCCCGTCGATTTCTTATAACTAAATTATCGTAATTTTTCCTAATTAAATTACTGTAATTTTTGTTAATTCAACTACATTAATCTCTCTAATTACAATCTTCTAATTCTTACTACTTCAACTCTTCTAATTTTTCCTACTACAAATTTCATAAGACAAATTTACCTTACTTGATATAGATTAATTTATTGTTCCAATCTTTTTTAATATTATACATACTATAAGTTTCCATATTTGCATTATTGTAGCTTTCCACTATTTGATTCTTGAATTTTTTTAAAACTTCAAATATTGTTGTTTTATGTGATTAAATTCATGTTATCTTTTTCTCATTGTGTTTTTTCACATTTTAATACTATACTCTTCAATATTTTCATTAATGTAATTTTTGTAATTTCATTGCGTTTCTGTAATTTTTCACAAATGAATTATTGTAATGTTATGCTATTCCAATACTCTAATTTCTTCTAATTTAACTACTACAATTTTTGGTAAATAAATTCACGTAATTATCAATATCAAAATTTTGCTGGTCAAACAACCCTAAACAAAAAGTAACGAACCTTACCCCTTTCAACAGTAAAAAGTAACTAAAAGTAACAAAAAGTGAAAAAGGTCAACAAAAATAGCCCGGCACTGCGCGAAAACAACCCGATAGTGCTTTGTACTTTTCCTGGTCAAACAGTCCACAGCCCACGGCATTACACTCGCAATGCCTAGATCATACCTTAAGGTGTGTCTTCTTTCTCCAAACTTCAAACTTGCATCCAGATAAACAAAAATACAAAAGTGAAAAAGAAACATTTTATTTTTATTATAATAATAATAATAATAACAGAAAACACATAAAAATAGAAAAGATAAAAGTTTTTTTAAAAAACTAAAAAACATGAACCAAACATTGTTAAAATAACACACCTGTGCATTAGGCACAGGGTTCAAACTAGTTATAAAAATAGGAAGAAGGGGACCGGAGGCTCCTAGAACTAGACACCCCTGGTCAAAAACCCCCCAAGGGGTGTGGCAGCTTCCTATTGGTTATATTCATGAAAAGTTGGACACTTGAAGCACCTAGATGGACTATGATGGGGCCCCCTCTTTTTTTTAAAAAAAATTCCAAAGGGGATTCTTTCGATTTTTTATTCCTAGTGTAAATTCAAAAAAAATCTTTTGTAAGAAAATTTGCCAAATTTTTGGTGTCGAAAAATTGAACCAAAAAATCCTGGTGGGCTGCCAGTGGCTACAGCTTCTTTTTTTGGGTGCAAATTTCTGTCCTTTGGCAGTTTTTCCCAAAAAAACAAATTCTGTCAAATATTCCCTTACAAACTGCCAAAAATTTGTGAAAACGAATATCCTAGAAAATTCTCACATTGTTCAGGCAAGTAACCAGGGAATAAAAAGATTTTAATAAATTTAATAGCTTGTCTATACCAAACGTGGCTAAATCTCCTTGTAGATGAATGCCAGTATGACAACGTTACAAAAAAAATTTTAAAAAAAAAAAAACCGTGTGGAGGTAGATTTCAAATTATTTTCCTACTATAGAAGGATATCGACAAGGAGTTAGATAAACCAACCAATTATTTTAGTTTAAATTAAAACAAATTAAAACAAATCGAAATTTAAATAAAACCTATTTCAAGGGAGTTGATCTGCTCGGGCTTCTCTCACGCGTTGAAAGAAAATAGGTACCTTGGCAAGTGCAGGTTTGACTAGAGTTAAGGACGGACTTAACAAGAGTTACTTATAGCCAGAGGTTGAGAATCGTCTCTCCCGACTTGCAAGACGGCATTTACTTTTGCACCAGGAGGAGGACAAGGACCACGATCTGGGGGCGTAGAGCTTTATGATCCAAACCTGAAGCACTTATCTTCTTCGTCTCCTCCGACTTTTCGCTTTTTCTTTTTCCATTTTTTTCTTAATCCCTCTCCATCCCTTGCTTTCCAACTGCTCCTTGTTTGCTGACTTGAAGGAGCTCCTTGATGACTTTACCCACCTGCATGACGAGGTGCTGTCTTCTACCTGCCTCTTCTTATTGCGGTGTTCAACATTGATGCCTTATTCAACTTTGTGGTTCTGACTCACGTGGACTGGAAAAAAGTGGCAAATAGTGTTGCTTTCCAGAATCTTTGTAACTATTCTTCGTGCACCCTGTGAACCGATGTCTTCCGACTACCATGCGGACTACTGCTATAATCCCAAGTTTTTTGGATTCTTATGATCCTGTGCCAGACACCTCTCTGCCTTGTTGATGATGTGGAGGAAAATATTGTTTGGTTCCACAAACTTCAATAGCTCTTACTTTGTGTTCTGTTGTTGTGAACAAATCGGTACCCTCAACACTGACCCTAATGTGGTGGTGCCCCATGAACCTTATTTATGTGAATGTGAATGTTTGGATTGCAGCTAAGAGTTTGCGGTACCTTCTTTCTTTCGCATTGTGCATCGACTGTCAACTGTCCAACCAATCTCTTGGGCGCTACCCTACGTTAGGACTGAGTCTCCCTGCTGCTTTTGGAATGCAACAGAAACTCAGGACACATATTTTGTGTACATTAGTTGGCCTAGTTTTTATATACATATTTCCACCCAGATTGGGTGCTGATGAAGTCATGGCAGCATGTCGGGCCTATTCATGAGGAAGGTGGTGGTTGACACTTTGTGAGCACCTCTCATCATGGACGCTATATCACGAAAGCCGATTGCCTCCTCTTATCTTCGTGACAAGGGTGGCATCTCATGTGATGGAGGTTTTAGGGTTTATCTTGCCTGCACGTGTTTGGTAGGGTATGTATTTTATGAGGTTGGCCTAGTGAGTTGTGCCCCTTATCTATGATGAGTACATGGCCTTTTCCCCAAGGTTCTTTGTCAGACTTCTCTTACCATATTTGCCATCTATACTTCGTCATGGAAATGTAAAGTAGCCTCTACAATCTATAAATTTTCCCCTTGTCCTGCAAGTTTTATTATGACATGGAATTTGGGAAATTCTTGGGGCTTCAGGGTTTACTGCCCAAAAGATTAGAGAAAACTATGTATGTCTCTTTCCTTGCGGGCTGCTTCCGCTCCATTTGCTTTGGGCTTAAGGAGGCTCCTGGGTATAGCAATCTCTCCCTTAGTAATACCAACATAGAACTACCTTGGAGGACCAATGTCTTTCATCTACCTTAAGATATGGTGCATCCTTGATGTGCATACCAAAGAGTATGAATGTTTGAAACTGTATAGAGCACTGGATACATTTGGAGCATGGTGTGGTAAGACTTGGACCACTACTGTGCCAAGTCACTAATGGTTATTCATCTAATTCTGGATCCCCTCCCTTTCTTATATGGTATGGCTATTTTTCTTTTTTTTCATGAGCACAGGACTAGGGTGTTTGTGTCTAGGCATCTTTACCGGGAAAGGACAAGCGTTGCAATTCAACTGGATTTTGGAGAAAGGAGGATTTGCATCACATGGAAATGGCTCCTTCTCAGTTGATTATTCAAGAGTAAACTCCCACCATCTCATTTGATATGTGTGTAACATCAAAATTCTTGTTGCTTGCCATTGTCTTCTCTCAAGAGAGCTTACAGTATGGTGTAGCAGGAGCGTAGTCTAGATGTATTTATATTCAGTGCAGATCTGAATTCACAGCCAATTTTTTGTCTTGCTGATATCACCAAATTATTATTGTTTGAAAATATGCAGGTCTTGAACTCAACATGCAAATGATGTGAAAATGTTCACTTGGTAACTGGGTTCACTTGGTAACTGGGTTCACTTGGTAACTGGGTCTTGAGGAGAGATAGATAGATAGCCTTTTTAATAGCAGAAAGAGTAAATGAAAAGACTGATGATGATTACAAGACAGAAATCTAGCATCTTTCCTCTTGCAGCATGCAACTTTCTTACCTTGTCGGTGAGGACACAAGTCAGGTACACTTTGTGTTGTGACCCATATATGTCATTGAGCTTTTTCTGTACTTTAGAGGTGACTGGGTATATCACCGGTCTTGATCCTTGGATGTGTTTGTCTTGGTGATTGGTGGCAGAAGTTTTGATCATTGATAGCACTAATTTTCCATAACTATTCACAGAATTTTGTTTGTTTTGGATGTGGTTGTATTCTTGGTTGACATGCTGAATGCCATTGCTGTTGTGGATTTTGTCAGGTGCACAGCGAGGAATTGGGGCTTCTGGTGAAGGTTGTGAATATGGTCATCAGCATTACGATCTGCCTCTCTTTCAAAGCTTGCAGCATCTACTGGTGCATTCTCCTCAGGTACACTACTGAGCAAAATATTTTCTTCCTCTCTGGGATGCTTCTTTACCTACTTGAAAACTGTACCAGAAGCTGCATTGAAAATTGTCGGTGTTCTGTAATTGCAATGGGAGAGTTTCTTCTGTTGTTGTGTGCTATGTTGTGCACGTTATGGCAAACGAGGTTTCGGGGTTTAGGGTTTGGGGTTTACATGTGCTCTCAGCATCTGTGTTTCAAGATCCATTTGTTCTTACCCCTTTCATGCATTGTTTGATCAGTCTAGAAACAAACAATACCCATCTATAATCGACCATCTGCATAGCTCACATTTTTTATGAAGAAGAATTCTTAAGAACCCCAGTAGAAAGTCCTTCAACTGGGCCTGTCTGCCAGTTCACATTCTTTGTTCTCATCTTGCAAGATAACAACTGTGCCATCCCTACATTCCGGAGTGCACTCCGGAGAGAAGGTCGCTTCGCTTCTTCATCCCACCCTCTTGTTCAGTGTGTCGTTCGAGTGTTCTATTTCATGCATGCTTGATGTGAAAGTAAAACGTCTGTTGGTTCAAGGTTGGGAAAATTCCCCTCTGTTCACAACGGAAATTGTTGTATGTTTTAAAGGTTTGGGTTCCGGAGTGATCTTCTTTCTGCGCATAGCTGCGGATGTTTTTTTTGTTTGGTGTCAGCGGACACCTCTTGACGAGCCGTGTATGGCATTACAGACCCTTTGATCGATGTCGATCGGGATCTGTACGAGCCGGTTGGCATTCACGAGGTGCCCGCCTTCCATTCTGAAAAAAAACGTCCTACGGCCGTCTTCTTGCATTTTTCATCGCAGTTCTTGTCTTTCTACAGAAGAGGACTTGTGCCTCTTTCTCGGTTCAAACCTCTTTTGATTCTTCTGCATCTGTTGTCTCTCCTGTGACATTCTTGAAAAATGCTCTCAACCAGAGCATGCAACTGTTGAACTCCGCCCCCTCCCCCTCAACAGTAAAAGAAATCAAAATAAATAAATAAAGGCGCACCCCCTCCCCTTGAACAATCAAAAAAATAATTAAAACAACTCACCTTGCCCCCTTGTATAGTAAAAAGTAACGAAACATTTAAAGTGGAATAGCCTATTAAGTAGATGGTGCTAATGACATTAGAAAAGAAAAAAGAAAAAAACACTATGAATTAAAACCCATGAGTGCCTAGTATTTTGGAAATGGTTACTTTCAACCAACCCCTCCCCCCCTTAATGAATTTGTAAAAAAATCAACCCCCTTCCCCTCCCTAGCCATTCAACAATGAAAAAAAAAATTAAAAAGAAATTAACCTCTTTCCCCTCCCCTTCAACAGTAAAAAAAAGAAGAAAAAAAATCAAGGTGCACCCCCTCCCCCTAAACAATGAATAAATACAATAAAATAATTCCCATTGCCCTTTTCAACAGTAAAAAGTAATTTATGAAAGTTACAAGTAGTAAAAAAAGTAATAAAAAAGTAACAAACAGTGAACCTTGAATAGTAAAAAAATAATTTACAAAAGTTACAATAGTAAAAAAAGTAACAAAAAGTAACAAAAAGTGAAAAAGGTCAACAAAAACAGCCTCGCACTACGGACTGTTTTTGGTGGTCAAATAGCCCCCAGCCCTGCGCACTGCAAGCATAGTGTGCAGATCATATGTATAGGATTCCCCCCTCCCCCTCAATAGTAAAAAAAAGAAGAAAAAAAATCAAGGTGCACCCTAAACCCCCGGTGCACCCTTTCCCTTGTCCCATATGAATTTGTAAAAAAAATTACCCCCTTCCCTTCCCTAGCTTCTCCACAATGAAAAAAACATTTCTAACCCCTTTCCCCCCTCCTCCTTCCACATTTCCAATGAAGGGGGAAAAAAAAACATTAACCTCCAGCCCCCTCCCCCTCAACAGTAAAAAAAAAGAAGGAAAAAATTCAAGGTGCACCCTTTCCCCCGTTGCACAATGAATAGAATATGAACTCTGGCCCTTCTCAACAGTAAAAAGTAATTTATGAAAATTACAAGCAGTCAAAAAAGTAACAAAAAGTAACAAACCTTACCCCTTTCAACAATAAAAAGTAACTTACAAAACTTACGAGCAGTAAAAAAAGTAACTAAAAGTAACAAAAAGTGAAAAAGGTCAACAAAAAAAGCCCGACACTCATGTGTATTTTCTCTGGTCAAACAGCCCACAGCCCACGGCATTACACTCGTAATGCCCGGATAATACCTATAGGGAACAAGATATAACAAAGGAACAAACATGATCATTCTTACGCTTTTTTGTAAAGAGAATCTGCTCTTTGCATCATTAGCTACCTCGTTTTTTCCTTCGTAAATCAGCAAGTCACATGCACCCGCCAATACATTAGAGATTCTTAAAACTCAGTAGCAATCCCCCCAGCACGTTCGTCCCATTTCCAAGATGCAATCTCCATTTCAAACATGACCAAAATAACTTCCTAAAAGCGAAAAACATTTTACCCGCCTTATCAATAAAGGGCTATCCATTGGGATCGACCCATTAAACTGATTGTTCCTCAACAACAGAACTACAAGATTGGAGTCGTTGCCGATTGGCACGAGTATCTGGCTAGAAAGATGATTGTTGGATAGAAACACAGAAGATAACTTTGAGAGGGCACCGAGATCTGTCGGAATGGTGCTGTTGAGGCCGTTTTCACTGACCGAGAAAGCTTCCAGGCCGACAGAAGTAGCAAATCCTACAGGAATTTCACCGATTGGAGAGTTGTTTGCAAGAGAGAAACTCTGCAGATTGATGAGCGAGGTGTATGAAGAAGGAATGCTTCCTGTCAAATTTTGGTTGCTCAGATCCGGCGTTAGCAATCTTATGCACTTTCCGAGCTTAACAGGGAGGTTTCCAGACGGTTGGTTCCCACTCAAGTCTAGAAATTGAAGGTGCTGGAGAGACCCAAAAGATGAGGGATGGTACCTGACCGTTGATTTCTTTGCGGATTGAGAACTTTCAACTTGTAACAAAGAGAGAGATTTCCGGGAATTTGTTCAGTCGGATTATTGAAAGCCTAGGACAAAACATTCAATTTGGAAAGTCGTCCGAACTCTATAGGAATAGATCCAGACCGCTGGTTTCTGTCCGAGGAGACAAACGTCAAATCGACCGTATTTCCGGGGATGGAACCTCAAAACTAATTACAAGAGAGGGACGGAATCTGAAGATCCGTGAGTTGTGTCAGGTTCCGAGGAATAGATTGGTTGAGGACGTTCCCATGCAGGTCCAGGATTTGCAACATCTTCAAAGTGAAAATGGATGGAGGAATGCTACCGGAGAGAAGATTTTGCGAGAAATTCGAGTTCTCCAGGTACACAATCTGGGTGCCAAATGTGGATGGAATGGGACCGGAGAAAGAGTTTCCACCCGTTGAAACTTCAAGTAAGGAAGCCACGTTGCCAAGTTGCTTTGGCAAGGACCCGTTGAGTTCACTTGCAAGATTTCAAGCTCCGCAAGATTGCTGAAGTTCAATTTTATGGTACCTGAGAAACTGTTGCCTCCTAGGTCTAGGGTTTGAAGCTTACTACGATTACTGAGGTTTACTTGAACTGTGCCAGAGAGCTGATTCTGGTTCCACGTTAAGTCCTAAAGATATGACGAGCCACTTAGCTCTGATGGCAACTCTCCGGTGAGGAAGTTTTGTTGGAGTGCTTGGGTTGTGAGAAGAGAACAATTTCCGGCGCCTCGTGGAATGGTACCTGTGACGAGATTCTTCGATAGATCGAGGATGCGCACTCTTTTGAGATTACCGATCTGAACTGGTATGCTTCATGTAAAATTAAGCGAATGCTCCTGTTGCAATCATTCTTAAAGATGATGAACTCGTGCAACTCAAAACTGGCGAACGATAAGTGTTCGCAGAGCTCTCTTATTGCAATTGCTTCTTGCGATTTGCACCTCTTGTCAAATCCTGCACTGGACTACTGACTGCTGTTGCAAACCTGTAGAGAGAAACAAAACATTCCAATGACGACCGGCTCCCAAGCAACTCTAACACAAATGGGTGGAGCTTAATCTGCGCAAGCAGTGTCAATGATTCCTTCTGGACGTATCAAACTCTGCAGGCGGTGTCAGGATCCGACGACAAGAATTCCGGATTCGAGGATTACTGGCCTTCTACTTACATATTCCCAGATTCATCCTTCTCTTTTTCCCATGAAAATCTATAGTCCAATGCACTACTACTGCATGATGTTCCAATGTGTGAACAAGATTCTGAGAAGAAGCAATCCTGCGCATAATTTCCAGGTTCTCCATTTACCCGAATCTCTCACGACCGGCAGCTGCAGAATTGATCATGGACAATGCACTGTCCAACTATAAACATTGCTCAACAAACAAGGAAATTTGTTTTTCCCTTCTGCAAGTACTTGCAGTGAGCTTCCTCCTCCCCCTCCTCTTCCTCTTCCATAAACATATTCTCTTCATCATCACATGAATTATTTAGCTAGTTTGCAACTACATTGCAGCTAGATGGCCGCGCTCTCTCCTCTTCCCTTCTCTGGATCCAAAAAAAAACCATAAATCTCAGATAGATTCAAACACTGAAAACAAAGAAACTTCTTAGTGAAAGGAAGTGAAGTTTCAGCACGACAATCTCCGGATTCTCATGATAGGCCAAAGTGAGCAGCCCATCATAAAAGAAAAATATGGGTACTCTGGAACACTCTTGCCCACAACAGTTTCAGCAAAAACTTAGTAGCACTAGATCACAGAAGCTCACCTAAAAGCTCATCAAAGAAAGCTCTTTTTTTTTCTTCTTTCTTTCATGTATTTTTCTATTTGGCAACAAGTAGTTTTCTGCATAATCGCTTTGTTGTGGAATCCTCAACAACAATCCAAGGTTGAAGGATCGGGGTGGAAAAAATAGCCCTCCAAATCTTGCTCTTAGATAGTTGCATGTGGCCTTCATGTATGAATTATGAATGCCATGATGGACGACATCTGCTAATTCTATTTTGGGTACGTGTGTGGTGGCGATCTCTTGATTAGTAAAAAGATTGGACGGGTTGTTGGAAACTTGTTGTTTAAAGTCGTAAGCCCTCTTTATTTATTTATAAACAGACAAACCCAGTACTAAATAAGTTAATAGATAAAGTGGGTAGCGAATATTATCATCGTAAGGAAAAAATCAAAACCTTTTTAGAAAATTAAAAATAGTTATTTGTTGACTGAATTTGTTTTCAATAAATGAAAATGTAAAAATAATCATTTATTAACAGAGGGGATCAAATATTGGGGCAGA
>Ga0116228_10006847_pt1 | contig 10189 bp, 5 predicted proteins | sample S1TSphfallax_2_FD_89694 | JGI IMG/M metagenome (GOLD analysis project Ga0116228, IMG submission 89694) | Host-associated microbial communities from peat moss isolated from Minnesota, USA - S1T2_Fc - Sphagnum fallax MG | ecosystem: Host-associated > Plants > Peat moss > Unclassified | place: USA... | reverse complement strand
TTTTTTTTTTTTTTTTTTTTTTTTTTTTTTTTTTTTTTTTTTTTTTTTTTTTTTTTTTTTTTTTTTTTTTTTTTTTTTTTGTTTTTTTTTTTTTGTTTTTTTTTTTTTTTTTTTTTTTAATTTTTATGTCTTGGTTTTTGATTTATTTCTTTTCCAATTTTGCTTGTGTATTTGGACAGTAAATGTGTTTTGATCTATTGATTGTTTTGAAGCTAGAGGCCAAACTAGGTATAAAGAACTAGCTACCTTTAGGATTGTGTCCTAAATGAATCCTTGAAATCAAAATATTTCACACAATATGTTTAAAATCATTATCTATTTGACTTTTGATTTTTTTAATTTTTTATGACCCAAAAAAATGTTGTGTATATTATAATGTAAAGGTGTGCATTAAAATAAAAAGATTTGAAAATCAATGAACAAGCTTTTTTAAAAATAAATTGAGTAGTGAAATATATTATTACATTGTATTAAAAATGATTTTGGGTACTCCATACTCATTAGATTCATTTCAAACTTTGCTAAATGTTCTACAATATATTAAAAACATTGTTGTAAAAATTTATCCAAAAAATTCAACAACTTATGTAACCATTTACAACAATGGAAATTAAGAAGTGCTTACATCTTAAAATGGCTCCTTGTACCTAGTTTGGACCTATTGTGATTTTTTTTAGACTTTGTGTTTGAATATTTTATTGGTCATTTTGTATTTGTTGTAGTCCAAACTTGTGGGCCTCTATATATATATTGTGATTTTTTTGGGTCCATGGTTGAATTGGTTGCTAGCCCCATTAGGAAGATAACAACATTAATGTGTGTTGTAGGTATTATTAATGTACATCAATGGATGTTGGGTGGTTGTTTTGAAGGTTACATAGTGAATTGATATGGATCCTATCATGTTATAGGGAATGAACTTAAGTTTATAAATTGTGACTTCACGTATTCATCTAGTAACATGATAGTCACCTTGAATAAAGGTTCACCTAAATTGTTACTACATTCTCCTATTGTTTGAATGTTGGATTGTACATATATAGGTTTTAAAAATTTATGTTACATTCATAAAGAAGTTAGAAAAAATGGTTTGGTCTTTTGTTTTGAGAGATGGGGCCAACATTATCATTGAACCTATCGACCCATTTCTAGTTTCCTTATGTTTTGTTGCTCTTTGATCCATTGAGGATTTTATTTAGAGACAAGATTTGAAAGGACATGAAACAATAAATTTGGTTGTTATTGGAACTTATGGCAAGCTTACTAAGAGCTTCATTGTGGTTATAGCAAATGGGTTAAAGCCTATGACAAACATGCATTATTTTTTCCCCTAAGTTTTATGCATAATATCTTCATATTGTTGGCATTTACAATATTAACAAACATGTAACTCTTTTAGTTAAAAACATTAATAGTGTTGTATTTGTAGAACAACTTTTGAATAAAATTTCAAGCATTTTTATGATCCCTATTCCTAATCCACTTGTTGTTGAAAGATTGGTGAAAATACATAGTGAAAGAACTAAAGGGTAGAATTTTACAATCAATTTTGATGTTTGGTTAATTTATTTCACTTATCATTTACTTTTTGTTTCTAGTCAAATTTTAATATAAACCATCTATTGATGAATTATATTAATGTAGGTTTTTGGGAAAGTTGATTGTTTTAGTTAACAACTTTTTGTTTCAAAAATGTCTATGCAAGGTGTCACCTTTTATTGTGATTCTTGTTTTGGGCTCACGACCAACATTAAGCCATGAAAAAAAAAAGGGTAGGGAGAGCATTTGAATGCACACTCCCATATGTTTGTGAAATGTGCCAAAAAGTGGTCCCAACATTCCCAAATGGGTTCACACCAATGTTGGGGCAGGTATTAAGGTCAAAAGTAGGTATCAACCCAAGCATGCACCTAGGTATGGGGTGCCCTAATTATTGGGCCTTGGTTGATGAAAAATTGCAAGGTACTTGACCTAGGTAGGCCTTTCATATCCCATACACATGTGATGCCTTCATTTGGGAGGGCCTATGTTTTGTAAAACCCATGAAATACATTAATGAAACCAGCATTTGACATTGCATGTTTATGTAAGGCATTGAGTTTTTAAGTTAGAAATTTGAAGGAACTTTAAAGTTTTAAGTTTAAAAGTTAGTTGTTAATGTTAATGAAGTTTGAGAACTATTGAATTGTATTGGCTTAACAAGCAAAAGCTCCACATTCATGATGGAAACAACATGCAATGAAAAGGCACCAAATTTGTAAAATCTTTGCCTTTTGATTCACCAACATCTACTCCATTGATATTTAGGGATGTATGTTTGTTACATATTGTTTTCTTGTTGGCATTCTTTTGTTGGAAATTGTTGGTGCAATTTGTTATTATTTGTTTTTCTTTAGCTTACCCCCCTCATTGAATTGTTGCTTTAATTCTTCTTTTGACGATTCATTATTTTCATCTTGGTGCTAGAATTTGTTAGAGCTTCCATCACCACATTGGTTTCAAGTTGTTGGTGCTACAACATTTTCATCATCTCACAAGTTTCAATTTAGATCATTTGAATGTTAAGGTACATGGTTTGTTGGTGTTTCATTGTGCTTTTGGAATGAATGAGTAGTGGTGTTTTTGCATCTTGATTGTCTTGTTAGTGTTTAGTGTTTTCATCATCTTGTTGGTTTTGTTGTTTTAGTTTTTGTTCGAATGTTATAAAGTTTGTTGGCATTTCATTATGCTTTAAAGATTAATGACTAGTGGTGTTCTAGTGTCTTCATTGCCTTGCTAGTCCTTCAATGTCTTGCCATATTGTAGGTTTTGTTGTTTGAATTTTTGTTTGAATTTTAGGGTTTAATGTTTGTTGGTGTTTTGTTTTTCTTTTGAAATTAATGACTAATGGTGCTTCATGAATGCATATCTGTTTATGATTGGAGTGATAGAAGATGGAGAGGGAGTTCTTTTGTTTGTAGTTGTGTTGTTGGCATTAGTGAATCCATGTGGTTGGGAATGGCGGGCATGGGGTTACAATTGGTGAAGGGGGGCATGATTTAAAACAAGTCCTAGTGAAGTAATCATTGAAAAGAACTTAATGAAAACAACTTAAAGATTTTGACAACCAAAGTTGAAGTAGAACATGAGCAGTTACTTGTCCAACTAGAACTCAATCAAAAGTTATGGATTATATAACAAATATTAGCAAGTATGTGGGAATTTTTCAAATTCAATGACCTTAATGTTATTGTGGACGTCTCTAAGCCTCAAAGATTGAAATGCATTATGTACCATAATGTGTAGCAAAAAGAGGCAAGTCTAAGTTTTATCTAAAGTTAGAAAGGCTTCATTGTGTATAACAAGGAACATAACACAATTGTTGCAAGTTGTCATGTTGGTTCAAAAAATTATGCAATTTTAGAGTTGTATTGGACATGGCATTCTAGTGCTACCACACAATCTAATCCTCACCAAATTGTTAAAGAGAGGAAGAAGCCAACTATAACTTCCATTGACAATTTTTTCAATAATGGAATCCCTTACAAAAAAAAGATACATGTTAAAAAATAGTTCCTTGAGAATTTTGTTCTCTACATCATAAAGGGTTATTGTTCATTGAACTTCGTTGAAAACATCTAGTTAAGAAGGCTTGTCATTAATGTGGTTAGGTTGTTTTTTCTAACTAACAATAATTTACCAATGAAATTATTCCAAACATGGTTAACAAGATTATGGCATCATATGTGCTTCTTGCTCTTGTTGATATTGCGACTTTTGACTTGTGGATGTCTTGAAGAGGTTTTGACACTTTTGCATTTGTTGTAAATTACACCAACAAAAAGTGAGAAACATGCATATCATAATTAGGATTTTTGAAGTTCATGAAACATTAAGGGCAACCATGGCTATGCAATTGAAGGACTTGCTTGCTCAGTATGACTTATTAAACAAGGTAATGTCATATCTTAAATATGAGGGCACCAATTTGAAGACCTTCACAATGTCTTTAACAAACATTATGTTTTGTGTTCTATTATAATCACCATAGTCCTATGATGCCATTTGTTATGGGCATGTCATGTCAAAGTATTGTCAATATGTTATTAATGACCTCAAGATATGTGGTGGAATGTGGGAGGTGTCAATTAAATATGTTTATTCTTATCTGCATAAGAATGCTACTTGGACTAAGAAATAAAAGTGGGAAAAGGTAAACAAGAATGGGTTAGGGCTTGCAGAGATGCATATTTTCACCCTCAAAAATTTAATATTCCTATCAAAACATGGTTTGTATCCAAAATGATTATATTCAAGAAACCTTGGAATTTAAAAATGCCATAAATCTTTGTTATTTGAAACAAATAATTGTTTTATAGAACATAATTCTTACTTCTTAAACACAAGTTGTGATTTGAAAAATGTCATAACTCTAGCTTTGGGCTCACAACCAAAGCAAGGATTTGCAAAGGCAGGGGCCAAGAGGGAAACGCGGGAATCACATTTCATGCTCCTGGGAGTGTAGGAAAGTGTGAAGGAATGAACCTCCACACTCCCAAATGAGCTCCCACTTTGGGAGTGGGAGTCTTGATGGACTTTCAAATCTTCAAAGAGTGATTGTAGGCATCAAAACCCATTGAATAGTTCTTTATATCATTAGAAGGTCTTGGAACATAAATGTTTAAAATGGGCTCGCATGGCCCATTTGAATAATTAAAACACAAGTTATGGCCAAAAGAAGGGCCGAAAGTCAAATTGACAATTTGATTCTCAACCACTAAAAGTCGAGAATTGCCTTGAATCCTTGTGTGCAAGTGGCATGGCACATACTGTTGGAAAGCTCTCAACAAGGGTTATAACTTTGCTTTAGACCTCACCTCAATTGAAGGTCTATACACAAAGTTACGGGCCTCCAAAGTTGCGAGAGTCCCAATTTTGGGAATTTCGGGATTCCCACTTGGGAGTTTTGGGACAAAATGACATTTGGGTGTTGGTCCAATGGCCATGCACAAAGTATACTATAAAGGAGAAGGTGCTGGTTTCCCCCAAGTCCCGATCGTGGTGAATCTTGTGAATTCGTGTTTACTCGTGGCTCGTTTGTGCACCAAAGGTGTTCCAACTACACATTAACCAACTTATTGTTTGGTTTGTGTAGGTCCATGTGAGTAATTGAATTGCTTGTCAATCTTCTTAGTCCCATCTCAGAGCTCTAACACACCCCTTTACCCCCGAAATGCTACAAGCTAGGGAACATGCCCCAACTCCTTCTCCTTCCATTGTCTTCACCTTTGGATTTGTAGTTGAGTCCATCAAGGAGCTTGGGGGTGCATCGTTTCAAATGAGTTGACATGTCAACTAGTTTGGTAAATGTATGGCATTGACCACTAATGGGTGTTGATTGTCAAAATATTTTTAAAAATAAAATATAGCCCAATTGAAAAGTAGTTGAGAATTCCACTTTGCCATGACATTATGCCATGTCAAGTCAATTGCTTGATTGTTTTGGTGGACTTGTTTTTGAATGGATGAAAGAAGGATATTAATGGATGAAATATTGCATGCATTTTCAATTGAACTTTAACTTTAATTATCATTACCTATACCCTACCCACATATTACCTACCCACCTACGTACTTATCATTACTTACAACCTATGTACATGTTACCTATTTATTATTGTAACTTATACCTACAATTTATCACCTACCTATAACTACCTTAATAATATATGTAATAAGTACTTACCTAACCTACAAAGTATTACCCACCTATTTACAGTACTGAGAAATAATTTACAACAAATGTACTTGTTCAACCTAGAGCCTACCTAGGTAGCTAATGAGGCATGTAAGCATGTAGGCTACCTAAGTACCTAGGTTGGATAGCTAGTGAGGCTAGATTTAAATGGGGTGGCAAGGCAAGGCAAGTTATGACTACCTATCTACTTATTGTCTACCTAGATGCAATAGGAGGTCCCTAGGTAAGTAATAGGTAGATATGTTAGGTCAAATGTAGGTAAGTAGGTTACTTAAACTAATTAGGTATAGGTAGATAGGTATTTAATAACTAAGTAACTAGGCAAGGCTTTTAGGTAGGTACCTACTTGATTTTTGTTTAATCATGGTGTCATGACTCACAACCTACCTATATTTAACTTATTACTAATTACCTAGGTCTACATAGGCTTTAAGTTAGGTAAGGAAGCTAATTAGACGTAGGCTAACATAACTAACTAGGTTAAACAAGCTACTTTAGCTTAGCAAGGGTTCAATTTTGTGGTATAAATATTTGGTACATAATTTTATGGCATTTTACATATTCATTAAAATGCCATAAAATGCCACAAAATTAAAATTATACCATTTACAATGTTTTAAATTATATCATAAAATGTCATTAATTTATAAATGATTCCATTTATGCCATTAATGTCATATAATATATATAATGCCACAATTAATTATGAATGGATGGATTTAATGTGGCATATAATATGAATGTATGAATGAATGAATGAATGAATGATTTAAGGTGCCAAATAATATGGATGAATGGATGGTAAGTATGACATATAACAATGGTGGAAATGTATGGGTGGGAAATTCAAATTTTGAATTATAGTTGAAAACTACTTGAAACGATGTCAACTTGCATAGTTGAAAGTTAGTTGACCTCCCAATTACAACCACATACTTCATCCATCCATGGATGAAGGGATTGCCCTTATGTAACATTATCATTCACTTTGAGCTTTCTTTGTGCTCTAATTTGATTTTTTTTTCCCTTTTTATAGTTTGTTTTGTTTTATCAAGTGTTTTTCTTTAAGCCCAACTTCTGTTTAGAAGTTTAAATCATGTAGATTAATATCAATTCATGGATTTTTTCAAGTGAGTGCATTGTGCCTTTTGCATGTGAGGAATTTCAAGTTTTTCATTTTGGGGTTATTATTAAATTATTATTTTTTTTTTATCATGTTCAAGTTTTTTTTTCTTTTCTTTTCATTGCACTTTTTAAAAAAAATTATTAATCACATTAAGGTCATATTGTGTAAAGGCAAATGAACATGAATACCATGAGGAAACAAGCTTATGGAGTTTGGAAACCACCACCACACATGCTTCTTACAATTGCAGGTGTTTAAAAACTTTTTTCCTTTTTTTTTTTTGTTTATTTTCCCTTTACCAAGATTTAAAAAAATAATAATCCACCATGTTACCTTTAGTTAAATTCTTTTTTAGCTAGGTTCTATTTTGAACTCTTTGTTGGTTTTTTAAAAACTAGGTTTTTCTTTGAACTTTCATTAAGGTAACTACGTTAGTTTTAGTACACTTAAATGCTTAGGGCAGTCCAGATCCAAGGGGAGGGCTCTTTTGTTTTTGGTGTCCAAGAAAATGTTGAACCCCTCCTATTAGTGCATCCAAGGCATTAAAAATCGTCGAGAAAAATTTAAAAATGAGAAAGTTATGGCCCCCCAAAGTGGGGGGGGGGGGGGGGGGAAAAAACACAAAAAAAAAAGCCAGAGAAAAAAAATAAAAAAAGGAGGGTTCCCCCCCCCAAAGAGGGGGGGGGGGGGGGGGGTCAAGAACTCAAAACAACAAATCACAACCAATTCTTGAACACCCAAAAAATTCTTTTTATGTTGTTTTGTTGTTATTATAGTCAAAACATTATTTGTAGGATTTAACATGGCATTCCTATAGCACTTTAAATCATTTTAAATGAAAAAGAAATGGAAAATTTATGAACTTTGAAAGTAGGAGGGGTCCAAATAGAAGAGGAAAAAAAACGTGTTTTATAAGTATGAAAGTTTTTTTTCTTAAACTCTCATTGGTTTTTCTTCTTTTCCAGTTCCAAAACAAACACTTGGGCAATGAGAGCTAAAACTTATGAACCTTTTCAACCATCAATGCAAGTAAGGTTTTGATTATGTTTGTTTTAGTGAGCTACTTTCAATTAAGTTTGAACTATATAATTTCTCCTATATTTTGATTGGGTTCAACTAGATTTCAATTAGGTTCCAACTATGTTTGTCAACTATGTACAAGGTAAGCCATGATGTGTGCCATTTCTATTTGTTATTTAATTCTAATTTTTCCAAATTTTAAAATGTTTTCTTTGTGAAACTTCTTTATTTTTGAATAGTAAATGATGATTTTTTATTGATTTGTAGTGTGTGCAACTAATGCAAATTTGTTTTTTTTTATGCATTATAACTTAAATTCCTATTAAGTTTTTAGCATTTCTAACAACTCTCATTTTCTTTGATTCAAAAATGAAGGGTCAAGCTATGAACAAATCAAAAGATGTGGTCCAATAAGGCAACAATCCAATTAAACATGCCAACAACAAGTGCACACCATTAATACAGAAACAAAGGACAACCACCTTATAAAAAAAGTCATTTCATTGTTCCAATAAATCTTTGATTAATAAAATTAGCATCTCTAGGATGTAGATGGGACCATTTCCTACATGGGAACAATGTTTCCCTGCATAATTTTTAGATTATAATAGGTTTTGCATTTTTAGTTGGTAATGTATAGGTAGACTATGCTTTTATTATGCTTTTATTTTCATTAGTTAAATTTAGCTATGTGTATCATCCCCACAGTCTAGCTTTAATAGTCTTACACTTGTGACTATAATTTGTGTAGACTTGTAATCTCAACTACATTTCGACTAATTTACATAAATTTTGATTATTTTCAACATATTTTCAATTTCTTTTCAACTTGCTTCCAACTACCTTGTAGTTGATTTATTTACTTTGGCTTGACTTCACATATGTTTAATGACTTATAAACAATAAGATGCCATGTATGCAAGTGTGTAACATAAATCTTCACATGGCACAATATCATATGCTGGCATTTTCAATAAATCAATAATTTCAAAATTTTGAGACCATACACAAGGCACATGTCAAATAATTTAATTTGATGGTGGACCACAAATGCCTATGTGACACATGTCAATGTTCCATTGGTTATCATATAATTGAATAATAATAAGAAATTAAAAATTCCATGCCTTCCTCAATGACATGACATGTGCCAATGCTACAATGGTTGTAATATAGTTGAAAGATAATCATAATCCAATGCCACAACCACAAATGACATGACACATAGGTGGATGGAGTTCATCCATTGACTTGCCAACATGGAGTCAATTGAGTTTAGTCAACACTTTATAGTTGAAATGTTGTGTTGACTAAAATGTATGTTGTTTTCAACTAAAATGTTGTCATTTCAACAGTAACCCACAAATTGACATGTGTACATTATTTTCAATTGTGTTGTAAGGTCAACCCAACATTGTCAACTATTTTGGAAATTAATTGACAACATCATTTTTGAGTTGCAAAAAACATTTTGTAGTTGAAAGTGATGTTTTCAACTATAAATGATAGTTGAGAAGTAGTTGAAAACATAGTTGAAAAATGGGGTTTTTCTCTTAATGTATGTTGTAATTGTATTATTAGGTAGTCATGAAGTCATAATTTAGTCCATGCTTTTAGCCAGAATACTTTTAAAAATGGGAGGATATGGAATAATTCAAATCAATATGGAATTATTGCCTTGTGAGTGGTTTGATTATAGGACAATCTAGGTTTGAAGAACAGTGGTTATGAAAAAACTATATGCAGCACCTTGATCAAAATACTAGAAACACTAAAGGACAACTTCAAATTCCAAAAATGACTAAAAAGTGTTATACTTCTTGTTCATGGTCATATAATCGTATTCATGACTAACCTTGTCCATGCCCAAAGTAAAAATGACTATACACATGACATAGTTGTTTATTGTTCTAGTCATGAAAGTCACAATTTGGCGTAATATTATTTTTACAATTGTTTATAGGCAAGTTAATTGGTACTCGCCAAGCTTCTAAAAAGTGATATTAACACACACTTATAATTTTTTTTCAAATATATATATATTTGATTAAAAATTCATTTCAATTGTCATTATATTTAATACATTTGAACAACAATGATTTCTTGAAGAAATTTCATTTTTAAATTTTTTTTTGTAAATAAACCTATTTAAAATCAACATTGATTTTTTTAGTATTTAAAAAAATTATAATAATATAATATTAAATATTAAATCTCCTTACCTTTAAACATATATTGAATCAATAAATCTTGTGTCATATTAACTTATTATTATATTATATAATATATAATAATATATAATAATA
>Ga0116228_10006845_pt1 | contig 10191 bp, 8 predicted proteins | sample S1TSphfallax_2_FD_89694 | JGI IMG/M metagenome (GOLD analysis project Ga0116228, IMG submission 89694) | Host-associated microbial communities from peat moss isolated from Minnesota, USA - S1T2_Fc - Sphagnum fallax MG | ecosystem: Host-associated > Plants > Peat moss > Unclassified | place: USA... | reverse complement strand
CATCTGCCAATTGCAATTTCTGCCAAGGTGTTCCTGGAGGTATCATTTATGTTCTGATTTTGTACCATCTTCTGGTGTTCAGTCAATCCATGGGGAACCAAAGCTCATATCTGCAGGCCCCTCTTTACTTGATTGACTTGGCGGAGGGATGATTGTGAGAGACTGGCCCTCCAACCTTTTTGTCTTTGACAATGGGGGTATCTGTTTACAGCCCAGGTGACTAGCTGTCTATGTGACACTTTTCTTGTTTGCAACTGGAGTTTGCAGCTGTCTCTTATGTCATTTCAGAGGCTTCCAGGAGAAGCAGAGTGGTGGGTTGAATGGGCTTCAACTTTGAGTTTTGTGCAAAGCATGTCAGTGTTGAGAAGGTTTAGAGGAGGGGGATGCTACAGAGGTAAGCATTGCCTAGGGTACCTTCCCCTTGACACCCATTGCAAAGCTGTTGCATTCCATTGCCTGAAAATCATGCTGGATGTTTCTGTAGGAATATTATGGATGTCTTTGTATGTGGATATTGCTTGCCTCACAAGTTGTAGATGCTGGTTCTGTTGAGGCATAAGAGGAATTTTGTGTTTAATGCAGGAAGATTGTAGTAATTTGCATTGAAAATAACTTTGAGCGTTGTAATTCAACAGCCAATCCTCATGGCTGAAGTTTTTCAGGTATTGACAAATGCAGGACTGTCTTGTGATACAGACTGACCAGTTCCCGGATATATTCATACCCTGCTGTAGTACTAGTTCCTCAGAAATAGTTTTCTTGCTGTGGATTTAACAATCCTTGATGAGGCAATCAGATGTCTAGAGATCCTGTAGAGCATCACAGTGCTGGTGTAGTAGGGATCTTGGATTGGATGATATGTTATCATGGTCTGCTATGTTGCCTGATATTATAAAAGAGTACAATAGTTATGGAGAGCAATGTACAGCTTTAGTGGTGATCTGCTGTCAAGGAACCTTGATGAGGTACAAGATGTCATCAAGTTGATTTGTCCTCTTGGTTGTTGACCATGGCAACGTTGAAAGGTTGTGGTTGGACAAGCATTTGCAGAATATTGGGTGACAGCATAATTCTGAATGGGTGGAGTTTTCATTTTTGTGTAGTCAAAGATTCTTGGGTATGACCCATTTTAGGTCTCAAATGAATCATATGCAGGCAGGAGAAGAGAAGAATTTAATCATTGAGTGAAGAGGTCACACTATTGTCTTTCGCTCTCACTAAATTCTCTATGATGCTACTTGAGAACTTTTGCAGCAAAAAAAAGGTCAATTTAACATGCATTGTGATGCGGTAATAGAATTACAATGTAGGAGAAACTGAACTACTTTCTGTTTTCAATTTCTTTATCTTCTGATTGTGGAAATTTTCTCTTGATTTTTTTCAACAGAGTAGATCAATAACTTCTGCAGCATCATAGATCATAAGAAGTTGGCATGATCATGTTGTTGTTGTTGCTGTTGTTGGTCTGTTCTCAATCCAATTGGTATCCAAATCATTTTGATGTTTGTTGTGTTTTTTTACCTCCCCTTCCATTCAGAGGATGAATTGCTGGGGTACTACAACAGAATTTTGCTCGAATTTCTTGATTTCATCACCAAGGATTGCCATTCCATTGTCATAGACAAATGGATCTCCATTCCATGGATTTGTGTAAACTTTGTTTTTGTTTTTTGGATGGATAAATTCTTGGCAAAGCTCTTCTCGCCTGTTGATTGTGTTGTGGTAGTGGTAGTATTTGAGTGGATCTGCATACACAGTTGTGTTTGCTCCTATCAGGTGACCTGAGCGATGGATTCCTGTTGCCAATGCCTTTCTTGCTTGGATTGCGTACTTGCAATCATTATGCTCTCTTTTCCTCACATTGCGAAACACCAATTTTTCAAACCCCCATTTTCTGCACATTTCATGGACTCCCAGTCAGGTCTGGTTAGTGTCTGCAAAATCATCAAGTGATTTGAAGAACTTCTGTGTGGTTTTGTGGAGCAGGACTTGAGCACCTGGCGAGGTGGCCTGATCCTGTGCAGTGTCTGGACAAGCTGCACATTGATTAGGAAATTTAGCTGACAACTGTAAGAGCTGTTGAGAATTGGAAAAGATTTTTACCTTGGAAGAGAGACAGGAGGATCATCTGATACATTGTCAGTAGCAATGCACATGTTTCTGGACATTGGGTTCTGCCAGATGATGACTTGGGCATGATTCTCAAACTTGGCAAACATAGATTCCAAGCTTCCTGCATCAGATGGCATCCACAAGTACTCATCAACATCAAAGAAGAACAACCAGCGAGCAAGATGTCGTGCACGGTGGAAGCAATCATTCACCACCATGAACTGGTTGTGGTAGTAGCCATCAAATTTCTCTTGCCCACGAATGTTGTCTACTGTCACTCGACCCAATGTGATCCAGGGCTCCAGCACTCGCTGCACATCTGCATGTACTCCACCAGCATCATACAAGAAGAAGTGGGCTTTTGAGCCAAAGAATCGGGCATGGTATGCAATCCATTCTCGGATCCTTTGTGGACTCAGGTTTCCAAACAATGGGGAGCCACAGTAGACATACTCGTAAATATTGTTTGCAGCTGAAGTTGATTGGTACTCGCCTGGAGCTTCCATGAGTGCCACAATGCGCTCAGCTTTCCTCCAGAAAGCTTCACCATAGCTGGCATACACCACAAGCTCCCCCCCCATTTTGTCTGTCCCCACATTCTCTTGGAAGGTGCAATTGATGGTGACAGCATTGTAGAGGTGGCTATAGATGTTGCCATCATCAGGAAACATCTTGAAGGCCACCCCCTTCACCAGAGCTCGATGTGCACCTGCAGGGATCCACTCACACTCATAAGGTGGATCTTCATAGAGCCGTGCAGGCTCTTTTGCTTCCAGGCCAATGATTGCAAAGGTGTTTGATCCTCCTCTGTATGCTGACATCTTTATGAAGAGGTGCACTGCCACCCCGTAAGTTTCAAATCTCCTCACATTGTTTGTGCTCGAGCTGCTGCTGCTTTGGATCTGTGCAACAAAGTCATGCGCAGAAATTGTGTATAAGATGTGCTGTATAATGAAGTAAAAGAGATGGACCAAAGCATTGTGCAGGTGTTGCCTCATGATCAACATCACATGACTGGCATACAGCTGTTGTACTTATAAGATTTGCATTTCTCACCAAGATGCATGGGTTGCAGGATTGCAATACCTGATCAACAGAGCTGAGTGCTGAGTGGGAGGCTTCAACATTGATGTGAGACATGAGATAAGGCTGACCTGTGATGTCTTTTTTGTTAAGTGACGCCCCAGTGTGATTATGATTACAACAATGATCAGATGTGCAATCATCACTTGATGATGCAGATCCTGCTGCATGTCGTGAAATTGTTAACTCTCCTGCAGGGCTACAATCAGCTATATAGTGGAACTTGCTTCTAAAGTGAAGGACGTGCAAACCTGCGAGTAAGAAGGCAATGTTGATTGACACCAAGAAAATAACTCTGGCTATGGATTGATCTGCAGCAGCCATAGTGAACTTGCAGCTGGCTGCTGAAGAAGAGTTGAGGATTAACTGCTCATCACTATTTCATGCTGCAGACCACTGCTGGTCTTTTTGTGACTTTCTAATCAGCAACCACTGATGACCCTGTGCATAATGGCCAACTTTTTTCACAACAATGCAACTCCTGCAATTTTCAAGCTGGAGTTGGTTCTCTATAACTTGGAATGTATTGCAGTCAATTCTAAAAATGGAAAGTGTCAAAATGTTATTGATCAGCTGCTGGAATTAGTGCAGGTGTAGCAACATGATGGAACTTGAATCTGACTCTCTGCTCTTCTCAGCTGATTCTTATTCTTCATCAGCTGAGCGATTGTGACACAATCTAGTAGTGGAAAGCACATGATTGCTGTTTACATGATGCCTATAAATTTACCAATGCAACATTTGTAGATGATCTTCAGCAGCCCAGTATTATTCCTCAAGAGCAGCTTCTTGTATAGTTGTTCATCAGCAACTTGGCTTGAAGATTATATAACATGCATGATGAGCTTAAAAACTAACTCCATGATTGTGCAGTCATCAATCTCATACCACTGGCATGAGGTTCCTGCATCAAGATTCTGCTCATGCACGACCATTGCATCAAGGATTTTTCACCAACAATCTTGCAATCCCATGCTACTAGCATGGCATTCCTACATCAAGATTCCCTGGCAGTCATGTTGTCATTGACCCATGCACATCATGCATGAGTTCTGAACATCACGTACTCCTGTCGCTAATTCTGATCAACCTCTTCTCACCTAACTGCTCATCATGCAGTCCACACCGGAAATCTATCTACCCACAGGAAAACATCATCTTCCAGTCTATCTTACATCATCATTGATGTTTCATTCTGTGATCTGCTGCTCATTTATCATTTGTTTTCTCAATGCATCATGTGAATGACATAACTGCTTTTCATTCTTGATTTGCAGATCATGCTTTCTTGATAATCAGGTCTAATCTCCCAACCAGATGGGGACTTACACAAACCCCCAAGTCACCCCCCCCAAGTCACCACTAAAAAGAGCAGGTGGTTAATCCTATGCACGATGTGCTACTAGGGAGTTATGACTAGGATGAATTCAATATCATTTTTTCTGTGCCAGAGTTGATTGTCTTCTATCATTGAGGTGCTGGAGAAGCAAACCATGGGGAAGTTGCAAACTATGTTCATTGGCTTCTTTCTCTTTCAATCTGTTGCTTTGAAAACCTCAGAAACAGCTTGATCATTGAACACTGAAGGTTCAGTCTCGATTTCAATTTTTTTTCTCTCAAGACTCCAGCATTGACTAATAGTCTCTTCTAATATGGGCTGCAATGAGATGAACCATAGCTTCATGCAAATCCTGTGCAACTATTGAGAATTATGTGTTGGGTAATGCCCTGGCAGCAGGGCATTACTGTCCTCCCACTGTACAGAGGGCATTTCAAAAACTCCCTGCCAACTCTTCAATTCCACAACTCTTCTAGTCCTGAAAAGATAGCCTTTGGTTTCGGTGCATTCAAAAGTTCCAAATGACCTGTGATTCCAGTTCCCTAAATCTGTGAGTACACTACCTGGTATGGTAGGCTCTGTAGAGGCACTAGAAACCATACTACCATGAAAGTACAATTGATACAAAATCGTCAGGTGTTCAGAACATAGTTTTAAGGATCAGTTTGGACACCTCCCCAAATATAGAGTCCAAAGATCTTGCACATCTACATTGTGTAAGAAGGGTCCTTCACATTTCTGTCAATGACTGTCAAACAACACAAATACAGGGTTTTGTCCATGATGATTATTACAGGAAATTTGGAAATTTCCATGAGCAATCAGTGAAATAACTATGTCCAAGTTTTGATAAAAGGACCATCTACTTTAATACAAGGACCATCTTTGCATGATATCTTTCTTCAGAAAACTAGGAACAAAGAAAGGTGGTGGTTATGTACCAGGAGTGCACCCATATCTGTAAGATTGCAGCAAAAACTCTCCAACAAGACTTTGAAGGTAACACGCCAATAAGCACAGTCATATCCTTGTGAGAGTTGCTTACAAAGTGTTAGACCTCACCACTTTCATCAAGAATAGCAGTGACAAACTGCCACAACTCCCCACTAAATTTGATTGCAATGTTGTTTTCTTCTCTGGATAGAAGTGTCTGCAGACTTAGAAGAGTTTCTCTTATGTTGCTTGCTTTCAAGTTCTGTGATGCTGTGTGTTATTCATCACAGAACTGCACTGACTATCAGTAGGAGTGAAACCTCTGTAGCATCTTTGCTGTTTCTGCCTGTGATTGTTCCACAATCCACAAGTTGTGAAGTTTGAGATTGAGACTTGCAAGTTCATCATCAAAGTATGAGCACCACCCTTCTACTGGCTGCAAGAACTGTTATGGGAGCAATGAAAGACCTTCGATCTATATTACTATCATGGCAATGCAATTTACATTTCCACAAAATAAGGTGCCTACTATCATCCTTCACTCCTGGAACACACTGCATATAGATCAAAACTCTAAAACTTCATTCCTCCAGCCACGTCCTCTGTTGTACTGTGACTACAACTGAGTACAACAAAATCATATACCAGAATTACTCTATAGTGGTGAAGGTTCTTGTAGGTCAATCCACCATTGTCTTCAAGCCTTTCCTACGAATTCAACGTCAAAGAGGAGAGTTGAATTTGGTGGTATAAGACATGACCCTGCCAATTTGTGCCCCCAATTATTTCTTAGATTGAAAGAAACATATCTGTGCAAGAAGACAAAGATTCTCTGCAACAACATGTGAACTTTGACAACACATATAAATCTGTCACAACCACCATTGACATTATGTGAAGCTCTATAAGAGACTTGAGCTCAAAGTTTGTTCATCATTTACCCAATCTACAGCCAGCTCCTCTGTCGCCATATGCCAGTTGTGGTGGAATTCGCAATGTTCGCTTGCCACCTGCTTGCCAGATTGCCACCATTTACAAACCATATATCAATTGAACAGAAGGAGTTTTTGTGCCTCCAGCAAAGTAAATGATCATGTCTGGATGAGCACAAACAAGAGACTAGCAAGCATTGGGGGAATGCACTCCATCAGCCCCCCAAGAATTGCCTTGATCCAATCCATGTACAAACACACACATCAACCAAAAGGAATTTTGATCTCCAAGCAAAGAAACATTCATGGTTTTAGTTGAGCACAAACAAGAGAACCTGCAAGCATTGGCGGAATTCCATCTGTGCCAAGAATGCCTTTATCCCATCCGCTGATCACCTGCACTCCCATTTCATCACAATTTGTGCTCATAAGATCCTCTAATCAATCACTTGTTCTGCAAAACTTAGAGGCATACAATCTGCTTCTACAATCAGAGTCTTTTGGATATTGTTTTCCTTCTGAGTAGATTCACAATGCTTAACAAGCTTGCAATAATGCTTTGTCAAACAATCCTCAACAAGCTTGCAACAATGCTTTGTCAAACAAATCCTGAACAAACTTGGAATGATTTGTCAAACAAATCCTCAACAAGCTTGTAATGATGCTTTGTCAAACAATCCTGAACAAATTTGCAATGCTTTGTCAAACAAATCCTCAACGAGCTTGTAATAAGGCTCTGTCAAACAATCCTCAAGAAGCTGTCAAACAAATGCTCAACAAACATGCAATGATTTATCAAGCAAATCATCAACAAGCTTGCAATAGTGCTTTGTCAAGAAAATCCTCAGCAAACTTGCAAGAAGGCTCTGTCAAAGAGTTCCTCAACAAGCTTGCAATAATGCTCTGTTAAACAATCTTCAACATGTTGCAATGCTTTGTCAAACAGTTTTCAACATGCTTACAATGATGCTTTGTCAAACAAATCCTCAACAAGCTTGCAATAAGGCTCTCTGTCAAACAAATCCTACAAACTTGCAATAAGGCTCTCTGTCAAACAAATCCTACAAACTTGCAATAAGGCTCTCAGTCAAACAAATCCACAACAAGCTTGCAGTAACAAACAAATCCTTAACAAGCTTGCAATAAGGCTTTCTGTCAAACAAATCCTCAACAAGCTTGCAATAAGGGTCTCTGTCAAATAAATCTGCAACAAGCTTGCAATAAGGCTCTCTGTCAAACAAATCCTCAACAATCTTACAATGCTTTTGTCAAGTAGGAAGAGGAAACACAGAGAGAGAGAGTGCAATACCTCTCCAACACCAATGCGGAAGGTGAGGGGCTTTCCCCGATTGTAGCTGCTGTCAAACACTTGCCCACTCTCAAGCTTTCCTGTGTAATGAGCCTGCTTTTTTCCATTCCATCATGAACGATAAATTTATGTATTGCCAATTTCTGCGTTGCAGATAAACAATTGCTTTTCTGTGATTTGCAGAGACAACAGTTATGAATCCTTTCAGCATGGTGAACAGGTTGTGTTTTCTAGGTTTTTCAGCAAAGAGAAGAAGAAGATTGACAGATGGATGATGGGAGAAATCCAGAAAGAAGATGGCACTAGGTGGGAGGCATGTTCACAATGGCACGACAATGCTCCAAGAATACGAATCTAAGATTCCAGGAAGAAAACAAAGAGGGGAGATTTGTAAATGAAGGCGATTTTTCTTTGAAGATTTTCATAGCCAAGGAAGGAAACAGTTGAGAATCTTCAAGAGCTGGAAAGGGAGTGGTGGGATTGACCAGACCTTGATCAGCATGCCCTTAGAAGCTTGAATGCCAGAACCCGGGGAAGAATCACAAAATGCTAGACCGGATGGACTGACGCTGAAATCAGCACAAAAAGAAGCAGCTGTTGCAGCTGCTGCGTTGGCTGCTGTTGGGTCCAGCGATGGAGTCATTTGGAGGCCAGCTATTGCCATCACACCTGCTAAACTCAGCATGTCCCTCCTCAAGATCAAAGGTCTTGTTGCTTCTTTCGTGCATTGCTGCCGGCAGTTACATTCGGCAGCTTCACTAGAAGAAGTTCTTATAATCCCCACTCTTCCGCGAACGTGTTTTCTCGAGCTCTGCATCTTTGTAGGGATGATGAGGCAGCAGGAGGAGGAGGAGGAGGAGGAAGATACGACACAAGAAGATGGGCAGACAAGAGCTGCCATGTTGCTAGTAGCAAACAAACAAACCACGGAGAAAGCGCACAAATTTTGTTGACAACAACAGATCCTTGAAGTCGTCGGTCGAACTCTCCGCGAGCTCAGCCAATCCTCGTTCGGGTTTCGAGAATGGCTGGGTTCCTCTCTGAGCAGCAAGCAAATCCCCAAGTGCCCCAGAGAGAGCGCAAATTTGAATGGCGTCAGTGGTGGTGGGTGGATGTGGGGTCGGCGGATAAGCTAAATCGCTCTTGAGTCGCGCGACATGGCAGCCGAGGAGATTTCTGTGTGCCCAACAGAAATCAGGGTTTAATTGTCTGGACTCTGGACGGAGATGGAAATGACGAACACTCGACGGCTTGAAAGCAGAGATTTTTATTTTTATTTTTGGGGGAAAAAAAAACCCCCTGCTTGAAAGTTTCAAGCTTTACGATACCAAAGTGGGCCCCTTCTCTCTGCATCGCAAATTCCTGCTATCCTTCCATATATCAGAACTTCGCCTTTAGAGAGCTGCTCGATTCGGCGATGTGGAGATTGTTCCATCTAAATTCTCTTCTTCCTTTGTGTGCAGATTCTTCTGGAGCAATTGAACGAAGAGTCAAAGGATGCAATAATATAAGTTGCAGACAGTCCCTTGAACATCATTTGCTATGCTGCTGCTCTTTGTGTACTGTGGTGCTGCTGCTCAGCACCGATTCTCTCTTCTGTGGGTACCATGTCTTTCTCTCAGTGTTTTTCTTTGCCATAGATTTAGTATCTGCCGAGCTTCGCATGCATGTTGCAGAGTATCAAGAGAAGGAGGAGGAAGAGGCAGAGATGGCTATGGTGTGAGCAGTCCTGGGATTCAAGGAGTTGCAGTGTTGCAGCAGGAGCAACTCTAGACAGTTTCCAAGTTCTCTGCTTCTCTAGAACATCGTCAGTCTAGTAGGAACAACTCAGTGATGCTTTTTTTTTTTTTCTTTTGGGTCCTTGAAGATCTTCAGACTTGGTGTTGGTGGTCTTCTTCTTTTTTCTGTTGAGATTGTTTTCTACCTTGGCAGTGGTCTTCTCCATTCATGATTTGTATGCAAACTAAATCATCCTATCGCAGGTTTTTTCCTTCCGTAAAGTCACCCTGTCTTTGGGCCTCCTTTCCCCCCTTAACCCCTCTTTTAGCGGTATTCGCAAAGTAAGGAAATTTTATTAAATCTCAGTATGAAATGCTGAAACTCGGTACGAAATGCTAAATCTCAGCATTTCATGCACAAGGCTTGAGAGGAATTACAGTTGCTGCTGTATAGGTAGGAGTAGTGAAAATCTATGTAGCAGCAGTGGAGGCGCTCAGGATAATAAAAAGACAGGTTGAAACTCAGGAAAAATTTGATGGTTTCCTGAGTTTCACTCCCCCCCCCTTAATGCTAATGTACTTTTTTGCATTTAAAAAAAATCTCACCCTGTGTATGACCAAACTTAGGGTACTGTTGCTGTCTTTTCCTGACTTTACTGATATCTCTATTATGTGTAGGGTAAATACCCAGGGGGTGGCCATAGTATATGGAATAGCAAAAAGGCCATGCTTGTGGCAAGCCTTGGCCCATGATTTTCGTCCAAT
>Ga0116228_10006841_pt1 | contig 10193 bp, 6 predicted proteins | sample S1TSphfallax_2_FD_89694 | JGI IMG/M metagenome (GOLD analysis project Ga0116228, IMG submission 89694) | Host-associated microbial communities from peat moss isolated from Minnesota, USA - S1T2_Fc - Sphagnum fallax MG | ecosystem: Host-associated > Plants > Peat moss > Unclassified | place: USA... | reverse complement strand
TTATTTTTAAAAATTTTTTTATATTTTTTTTTTTTTGTTTTTGGTTTTTGTTTTTATTTTTTTTTTTTTTTTTGGCAACGGGTCATTTGGTTGTCCTATCACCAAGAATCTATGAAATCCTCTCTCTTCAAGTAAAAATCACATTTTTTGTATTTTTGTATATTTACATTATTTAACATGGTCAAGTAAAATGATATAAGTGTATTTATTGTACAATTACATTTATTTTTACGGTTACATAAAATCATAGAAATGCATTTTTTTTACACTTACATGGAGTGTAAATGAATTTGATTATGAGATTTAATCTTACACAGAGTGTAAGACGTCCCAAACCATTTACACACACAACACTGGTTCAAACCTAGTGGTGTGGTGGTGAAACTCCTACTGGCCCTCCCCCAACTTGGGGCTACCAACAGCATGTCAGGTCCAGTCTGCTGTATTTTCAATTTAAATACGTTGAATATTTATCATCCTTAGAGCAACTCCACCGGAACTGTACAGCATATTCCGGATGAGTAAAAGTTAAAACACAATGCCCATTTGGCTCTGCGAAAAGGTTTCAAATGACCCAGCATTTGTTCCTAGCGTGCTCAGACTGGCAAAAGGCACAGCAAAGCATAACACCTGTTGTTGATTGCCTAGATGGTTTGATTGGTCAAGGTGGATTGCTATTAATAGTCTCTGACCTTTTGCAGTACCAATTTCAGTTTTATGGGTGATGAGTTTGGAAGAAAGTAAATTAGTAATCTTTGATGTGAGAAATATTGTTCTAGGACCAAAAACAAAACCAGCTTTTACACCTGGGAGCTTGATGAGCTTCACAGCCTTCTTTCCTGCCTCGTAGCTGCTGCTGGTGGCCCAGAGCTCACAGAGACTAGGGAACAGGCTAGTTTTCATTTGGTTCCACGTTTTTTGGAATGTTCACCACGTGTTCATTGACTGTGAACTAACCAGTGGCAGGGTTTTTTTTTTCTCAATTTTGTGGTGTCAAAGTGGTGATCATCCATATGACAATTTAGCCAGATCTTGTGATAAGAAAACATGAAAATAAAAGCAAATTAGCATCCATCTACATTTTTGGTCACTGCTGCAACTTAGGATAGAATCTGGATTTTCTTAACAGAATGATTTTTCGAAATTTGGCAACTTAGAAACTTAAAAAACACTAAAATTTCACCAAATTTGAAAAAAAATAAAAAATAAAAAATCACCATTTGGAAAAAAATTGCCCAAAAAAAACCCCTGAGATTCAGTGGTGGTCTGGTAAATAATCACAGGCACAAGCTAACAGGAACCTTCCACATTGGAAATTATAGTGTGCACAATGATGTTAAACACCCCTTAGCACCCACCTCTTTGTACACATCCTTAGTGCATGCCCAAAGACAGCCCATGATCAGTATGTAGCACATCCAGTGTGCACTGTTTAGTTTCTCCCCCATCCCCACCCATGAACCTGGAAAGATGGACTATTTAACCCCCATGACCTGGGCTCGTCATTGTAATCAGCCAATGAGAAACAATCATGTATTGCTGAGAAACCATCATTTCATGCTAAATGCCACTCAAAAATCTTTCATCTTGCTTGTACATGCACCCTAATAACATGTGCATTTTTCAGGCCCCAACAGGTTTACAGCATGTTTATGCACAGTACTGCATGCTGCTAGTTCAGCACATGTTTTGTTTTCCAAAAAATGAAACCACATTCTGCATGTCTCGCAGCATGCGTGCATGCAGTGTTACACATTGTAATGATGGAGAAGGGCTTCTTCAAAATAAAGCAAGGTTTTTTCAAAATGGGGGAAGGTTTTGGAAAACAAAATGTTTGACCACTAATTTGCAGAGGAACAATTACTCCCGATAACACGGCCTCCATTAATGCTTTTACAAAATGGCCAGGTCTTTACAAACACAAATAGCACACTTAGAATCATAGAACCCTCGCTTTCTTTGATCTTGTTTCAGTGCTAAAATCAATGGTGCTTCTTCATTCCAGACACTATCTGCAGGAATTTGAGATGTTTGATGAGTCTTTGGGCACTCTAATTTTTCAAAAAATGTTTTTTCAACAGAAATAATTTTATTTTATAGATTTCAATTGAATTTAGGAATTTGAATCCAATCCAATTCAATTCAACTTCCATGCAATGTCATTCAAATGAAACTTGATTTTCACAAAATCAACTCATTTTTTTCATTGTTAATTGTCACTGATTGTGTGGAGCCCAAGTTTGATTGTTATTGAGTTTTTGGTGATGAACATACTCAACATTCAATAACTCTTATATTGTAGGTCCAAGCATGATGAAACCACCTTGTTGCACCCCTACTCATCACGGATATCTAGTTATACCATGAACCCCACTAAGGACCTTGGGGTTGGGGAATTCTAAATGTGACAAAACAAACAAACAAACAAGCTACCATCCTTGATATATGCTGAATCTAAGGTTGGACTAGTGATATTTATGGCAAGAACATTTTGATCACCATAAGAATATTATACAAATTTTAATAAAAAAGTATTTCATATTTTCCACTAACCTTCCAAACCTTTAAAATCCCAATCCATTTTGATTTTTGGAGTAGCACAATGTCAAAGGTCCAAGTTTCCAATTGCAACATGTTTTTCATTAAAATAAAAAACCAATTGACAAATGATACCATCATTCATATTAAAATATCAAATTTGAGTGCACTTGGATCCTCATTCATATTTAGTGTTGTTTTGTATAATACCAACAAATATGATGTTCAATTTTCTTGGCATATTATGTGAAATAGATTGCACCTCCTCCATTATCCATGATATCTTTTGTTATCCTAAACACCTTAACAAATTTTCCTTCCAATGAGGGAATTTGAAGGCATTTGCATGAGTACCTTTTCAAGGAAATATGACCATTTCAAAGTATGCAATATGCACATATAAACACCTATGTATAAAAGTTGAGTTAAGAAAACATGAGTATTACTCTCTTCCATGAACAAAATTTAATAATGCATCCTCTTGTTTGTATGTGAGACTTGTTAGTAAAATTTGTCAATGGGTGCTTACTTACACACTATTATGGATAAACAAGGTCATGTCATTAAACCATGATCAATTTACCCCAGACCTTGGAAGAACTCTAAAATAAAACACCTTGAGTTGTGAAGAAATCAAATGAGTGACCAACCAATATTTGTAGTTTTAAAACCATATGAAGGTCATTTCATCAAAAGGGTTTTTTTCAACAAAGTAAAAAAATAACTATGTCATAGGCAAGTGGTTCATTGTAAATAACATCTTTAATTAACACTGTTTGTTCCAGAATAATTATCAATATTGTCACCTCCATCTTGACAAGAGATAATGAACAAATGTAGGTTTATAAATAAGTGATGTTTAAGGGCCAATATGTTGATGAACTTGGTCATTCAATTTCATTTGACAAGCACAAACATCTCACTATAACCCCAAAATGTAATACATTCAATTCAAGAGGTTTCAATTAATGGAGATGAGAGGTTTATCCAATATTATGTGAAGGAACAAATCACACATGTGAAACATTTAAACTACAATTTTTTGTTCTAACTATGAGTTACAATTTTCTAGGTGGTAACTAGAGACCTAGAAATATATATATTTTAAAATATATTATAAAGATGGTGGGATATAACACTTGCCTACATATTTAGTGTTTAGTCTAAGAACAAACCACTAGCAAATCAAAACTAATAGTTTAAAATTTTGTAAAATAATCCTTCAACTAACACAATTTTGTCATTATGACTTTTAGAAACTTTGAAACCTAATAATTGCCACAAGTTAGAAATTTACATACTTCCAAAGAATACTTCAATTTTACATTTTCAATTTTAATTCTTAAAGTTCATATTTTCCCAAATGATGATTATTTGTTTCATCATAGTGCACAAAACATGCAAACAAGGCATATGAACAATTAGTAGAAAAAACATTCTATTAATGTGTCTTTTAAAAATGTGAAAATATGGCATGAGCCAAAAGGTTGCATGGAAACAAATTCAGAATGTGCCATGTAATAACAACATTTTACATGTGAATAACATGCATGTAAATTGTCCATTGGAATTGATAGCATATTTGATGCCTTATTGTAGTTTGACAATTTCAACAAATGGCAATGAAAATAAACCATGATGATTCTCTTTGGTTAGCAATACTTGTTGTTCACACAATTTGTACATTTCTCCTTGTTGCTAATAAAAAGGTTAATTAACATGTATAGATATTTTCTTCATTCTTCAGTTTGCCTAAACACTAGCATTAGCAAATTGTTTCAAGTGTGTAAACAAAAAAGAGTAGTTGCAAAAGATACAAATTAAAGACTAAAATGGAACAAGTGTGCAAGTTTGTCAACAAAATCAACAAAAGTTGTGGTATTGATACACATGGCCTGGAGATTCTTTTGTGTCATGATTTTTCAACAGATTTTCAAGACAAAACAAAAGGATTAACAACATATATGATGAGGACCATGAAATCAAATTTGAACTTGATTAGTACTAAGCTAGATTCCTAGATAGAATAACACACAAAACATGGGCAAGCACTAAATAGGAGCAACAAATTAAATGCAACACTAGGCTTGACACTTCTACAAGACAAGCACTGAACTGGAGAGTATTTCCTCAGTTTTTTTGACCACTTCTTATGAATGTGGCAATCCATAAGCCTTCAAATGCCATTTGGAGCGGAAGAATGTTTAGTTCAGGAGATTGACTAAAGAAAGATCATTAAAAAGACGTATGCTCTGGTACAATTGCATTGAGTGAATTCTCATACTTGTGAACTTAGGAAGCACAGTTATAACCCTCTACACACATTAGTAGCTGATCATACTTATCCGATTGAACCCATTGCAGCAATTATGAGTTGCAACACTCATGTCTAGATTATCATGAGTTTCACCACTAGAACGAATAATTTCTAGTTCTATTCAATTGCTATATGGGAGTGAAGAATTTGGAGGACAAAAATATTGGCATGGATGTATGAAGATGCAAAAGATAAACTTACGGTACTGTATGATCCCAACAATTATGTCACAGTGTTGTTCTTGCATTGCTTGTAAACAGAAAGCAAAAATAATTTGTTGGAGAATTTGATTGAAGCTTCAGAAATAATGCTGGCCAGATTGTTGCAGAATTTGATTGAAGCTTCAGAAATCATGCCGACCAGATTGTTGCAGAATTTGATTGAAGCTTCAGAAATCATGCCGACCAGATTGTTGCAGAATTTGATAGAAGCTTCAGAAATCACACCATGCAGATTGTTGGAGAATTATATATAATTGAAGCTTCAGAAATCAGACTGACCAGATTGTTGAAAAATTCGATTGAAGCTTCAGAAATCACACCAACCAGATTGTTGGAGAATTTGATTGAAGCTTCAGAAATCAGACCAACCAGATCGTTGGAAAATTCAATTGAAGCTTCAGAAATCACACCAACCAGATTATTGGAGAATTTGATTGAAGCTTCAGAAATCAGACCGACCAGATTGTTGGAAAATTTGATTGAAGCTTCAGAAATTATGCTGACCAGACTGTTGGAGAATGTGGTTGAAGATTCTGAAATCAGACCAATAAGATTGTTGTTCTGGAAGAAAATTTCAGTTGCATATAAGCTGCCAGTCGAGAATGGGATCTTAACAGGATCTTGTTGTGTCTTCAAGGGGTATCATCATCCAGAAGAGATTCCAGTTGTGCATTTTTTTCCTCTACAATTTTCCAAGAGTAGAACTCAATAAAAACTGCATAACAGCAACTTACATGATCTGAGCTGCAGACTAGTCACATTGCCGATTGACTCCAAGTCCCACTCCAGTGACAATATTGTTGTCATAGCACAACCTGGAAGTAAAAACATCAGCAAAAATGCAGTTAGGTTTTTCTCATGCATGTGAAAACACAACTCAATTTTGCAAGAGACTTCTCCTGACAAAATACAGAGTTATAATGTTTCTCCATCCACAATAAAGACAACACAACACAACTTACACAATGAACGAGGCTCAACACCATTGGAGCTCTGAGCTTGATCTGAAGCCTTCCAGGGTGCCCATCATCATCAAGTGGAGTAAATCAGGTGCTTAAAGAAAACACAGTTGGAACCAACAAGCCATATATTTCAAGTGCTAAACTAGTGAGGACAGCATCCCCACTTCCATCCCCATTTTCCCATCTCTGTAAGGTGGTGCCCAAACCACGTATTCCTGATTATTATCTACACCTGCAGGTGTCACGGGTGTGAATCAGTGAATCTGCAAACAAGTTGCAGGCATGCTTTCTTATTATGAGATTGATGGCGCCACAACATTAAAGATCCCTTGCCTACAAAGCTCAGCCATGACACCAGCTGCAGATGGTGGTTTCAATCCGAGTGGCAAAGGAGTGCATGGATTTGCAAGAGCTTCACTGATCACAGCATCAAGAATTTCTTTTGGAGGTGGAAAATCACAAGGTTTGCTACAAGCTGCAGCTCCTGCAGCAGCACTGATATCAGCAGCAGAATCAGGATGCTCACTTGTCTGGTACATTGCCCCCGGTGTCATGGTAGACTCATCTATGAAAAAAGTCTCACTTGTGATGCCTGCTGGTGTCATCATCATTTGTGCTATGCCAGGAGAAGCAGAAGGTGGAGATGAAGATGCGTATGGTGGCGCTCTCAAAACTGGGGAGGGAACACCAGGGGGGAGTGAGGAGGAATAAGTCCAAGAACCAATGCTTGCAGGAGCTGCTGCTGCTTGCTGCTGCTGCCAGAATGTGCCGTCAGGTTGTTGCCAGAATGGGAGTGTGTTCACAGCAGCTGCTGCTGCTGGTTGTTGCTGGTGCCACATATGGGATGGAGAGTGATCCACAGTTGGATGACCCCAAACAACCAAGGGAGCTCCAATGTGATGGTGTCCATGTGCTTGGGGGAGATGAGGATGATGATGATGATGGGGTTGGAAAGGAGGTAGCCCGGTGACAGGTGCAAAAGAATGACCACCTGATGAGCCACAGCCAGTTTGCATCATCATGGGTGCCAACCAAGCATTACCTTCCCGCTGGCTTCGAGCCCAAGTAAGAGGCCGTCTGTGTTGCCAAGAAGTTGCTTCCACATCCCTGGCAATCATGTGTCGTCTATGAGATCTGTACTTCTGCAAATGGCTTGCAATGTTATGTCGAGTTAGACATTGTACACCCATGAGCTCCAGGATCCTTGACGGGATGGCTTTCTCCACTCCCAGTTGCTCCACTGCTTGCACAAATCTTCGGTGCAGCTCTGGTGTCCAATCCACCTTTGTCTTGCGCCGACCTGAAGAAGAAGAAGCTGCACAAGAAGAAGATTTGTTACTTCCCTTAAGATTACTGCATTGGCTTGAGCTTGCCTGGTCCTCCTTTTTGTCCACAGGCCCAACTGATTCCCTGTCACTGCTCTCATCCCCCACAAGTTTTGCAGCCTCAGCCAACAACAAAGCTTCTTCCTCCCCAATCTCCTCAGTCTCAACACCATCTTCTTCTGTCTCTTGGCCATCATATCCCACCAAGTTGTTCAGTGGTGACTCAATATCCAAACACAAGCAGCGGCTGTTGTTGGTGTCAGCTGGAAGATCCACCACAGTGCAAGTGTCCATATCAATCTCTAGCTCCCTGGTAGAATCTTCTCCATCAAACCTCATGAAATCATCATCCTCAAAGTGAAAACCCTCCAGACTGTTGTCACAGTCCAGCAGCTTCGTGCATGATTGCTCCAAGAACTCCAAGTTGAAATCCTCGATGTCATCATGATCATTATCAGCATTCAACAAGTTTGATTCATTGCATTGTGATGTCGACAAGTTCATAGAAATCAAAGAATCCAGAATCTCCACCTTCTCATACTCCACCACCACCTTCACATGAGGAGGAGTTGTTGTTGGCATTCCTCCTGCCCTTGTTGGCATTCTCAGACTGCTGCTGCTCTCCCAAGATTCAGCTGAATCTCAAAACACTCTGTGTGTCTCTCTCTGGGCTGAGTCTTGCCAGCTTGAAAACAGCTGCTGCTTTCTCATCTCAAGTGGCTGCTGCAACCCAAAAGTTGTGAATCCTTCTCCATCTTCTGCAATCTGCACAAACGAATTCCAAACCCACATACATACCTCTAAGCACTTGCAAATCCTGGGCTCCTAATCTGCAAACCTTGGGCTCCTAATCTCCAGAATTTCGTGCCTATTGATGAAATAAGCTGCTAATCTCTAGAATTTCAACAAACCCATTGCAGTCAAGATGGTCTAGTATGGTCTTTCCAATCGTTCTTGGGCTTCACAGCACTCTGGCACTGTGGCCCGACAAAAGATTCACCATAAGAAATAAGCACAAAAATCTCTGGAATCTGACAAACACACACACACACACACACACACACACATACACTCTGTCTCTCCATCTCTCTGTCGCTTCTCCCCCACATACAAAGCAGCAGATATGCAAACATTGCTACGAGAGGGATTTCTCAACAAAAAGAGTTCTAGAATTTGATCCTTCTATTGGGGCGATGGGTATCACAATCCAAAACCGAAAAAAAACACACACAAAAAAAAAGCAGATGAATTCCCTCATTTGTTTGCGAATGCGGTACCCAAAGACAAGACAGTCCGAGAAGATGGGCCAATTTTAACTGGAGAAACTGCTGCAGATTCAAAACACAGACTTGGAACTGGAGTAGTAAGTCTAGTGTGAAGGGAAAAGAAAAAGAGAAAGAGCTTGCAAACACATTTTTTCTTCGCATCCGAGCAGGAGTTTTGTCTCACCTGTGGAATTTGCTTCTTTCAGCTCAGTCAGCAGGGACTGTACTTAGCTGAAGCTCCCGGGAGGAGTCCGGTGTGACATGAGAACTTGAACCCAAACCACCACCACCACCAGCTTGAATCCAGCATACATTTTGCGCTCACAAGCTCGTTCCGCTTGCGGATTGCGCCATGGATTGAAAGCCCAGTTCTTTGTTGTTTCCAGTTCTAATCTTTTACTGGAATTCGCAACTCGCTGCACTCCCAAATCCCGCAAAACACAGACCACAAAACACACAAGCGGCGCACAGAGCGAGCGAGGGAGCGAGCGAGAAAGCGAGAGAGGCGCGCGCGCGCGCACGCGCGCAGAGGAGGATCGCGCAGCCCAGAGGGAGAGCGAACCCCATCCCCCCGCCCCCCTTCCAAGCGGAGTTCATCCATAATATTCATTCATCCCAATTATTCATTCATCCACAGAATATTTGTCATTCAAAAAGCCCGGCGAGGTGAATGAAAAGTCACCGAAGTGTCAACAATTCGTTTCTGCTTTCATCCACGTATCCTTTCGTTATTGGCTCCGTTGATAACGCGTACAATCCATTCCTATCCAATCATCGCCATGGGAACGTCTCTCATCCCCATTAGTCCCATGGTTTTTCATCCTAGGTTTCAGGCGTGGGGACGTTGAAAATAACCAGCACTTTTTCATCCACGTAGAAGCGTTTCCTTTGCAAATTATTTGCTTAATTTCTTTTGGTCGCAACAAAAAGAAGGTACAATCCATTCCTATCCAATCAATTCATCGTCATGGGAACGTCTCTCATTTGCCATCCGTCCGTGATTTCATCTCCATTTTCGAATGAATAATTCATCCAATTTTCTAATTTTCCATCCACATACAAGCACTTCCTTACAAACCAATTCCTTAATTTTGTTCTCTCTTTTCATCCAGTTGGTGAACCAGTTTATGTAGCTCTCTCTCTCTCTTCCCCCCCCGCTCAAAAAAAAAAATCCTTTTTTGTTTTGTTTGGGGGGGGGGGGTCCCAGTCCCAGTAGCTATTAATAATAAAGGACTATCCACTGGGTTATATGGTCCTGTTTCCGAGAGCCATCCTGTAGGCCTGCCATAGGCTACTCTATCCGGATATTTTTGTTATCCGCCAATCACGTTACTGAACCATAGGATTTTCCGGAGTGGGAGGCGGGGGAGGGAGGCCACTCGTCTATTTCCCGTTAAAATTTAACTCCCCCACCCCCACCAAGTGGAAAAAAACTTTTTTTTGTTGGGGGGGGGGGGGGGGGGGGGGGGGGGGGTTTTTTTTTTTTTTTTTTTTTTTGGGGGGGGGGGGGGGTGGGGTGTTTTTTTTTTTTAGAGTGGGTGGGTTTTTGATTTCATTTTTTTTTT
>Ga0116228_10006840_pt1 | contig 10193 bp, 10 predicted proteins | sample S1TSphfallax_2_FD_89694 | JGI IMG/M metagenome (GOLD analysis project Ga0116228, IMG submission 89694) | Host-associated microbial communities from peat moss isolated from Minnesota, USA - S1T2_Fc - Sphagnum fallax MG | ecosystem: Host-associated > Plants > Peat moss > Unclassified | place... | reverse complement strand
TCGCGCACGATGGCGGCCGGCGCGTTCGATGCGCTCGCCGCCGTCGCCGCGCTCGGGCCCGCGTCGCGCATCCAGATGCGCGATGATGCGCCGATGCAGGTTCGCGATCGCACGACGCGACTCGACGTCATCCTCGCATCCAAAGTCGTCGCCGTCCCCGCCGAAGCACGCGCGGCGCTCGCGCGGCTGCAGACCGGCCCCGCAACCTATGCCGAGCTCGAAGCGCTGTTGCCGGCGGGCGTCGGCACGACGTTCGTGCGCACGCTGGTCGTCGAAGGTCTCGCCCTCGTCGAACCGTAGTGCGAGGCTCAGTGGAATGGCAGCGCCGACGAGCCCTTCGAGAGAACGCCGAAGATCGTCGCGGCTTGCTGATAGCCGGCGGGCACGACGAACGTGCTCGCCGGCGGCTCGACGCGCACGACGTCGTCGATCGCGTACGCGAACGCGAAGGTAGCGGGGATGCCGGGGATCGCGGGGTCGATCGTGGCGCTGATGTCGACCGGGAACCACGCGTCGTCGTCGGCGAGGTCGACCGTGGCGTGCACGTGCGCCGTCGCCGTCGCGCCCTTCTTGCGATAATCGATCGACGCGACGATGCCCGTCGTCGCGAAGCCCGCGATGGTGGAATGGCCGTTCAGCTGAGCGCTGAACGTGAAGACGTCGAGATCGGCGAGCGGCGACCGCGGCGCGGGTGTCGCCTTGCCCGAAGGCGCCGGTGTGAGCGAGGGGATGGGAGCCGGCGTCGCGGCCGAGGGCAGCATCGCTGCGGCGGGCTGCGTGTAGTACATCTTCGTGGCGGCGTTCCAAAAGGTCAGCGTGTTGGCCGAGCGATCGACGACGAGCGTAATCGCGCCGATCGGCAGCAGCGGCACCTGGCCGCGATCGATGGTGATGTCGAAGCGTGAGAGCCCGTCACGTTGCGCGATCATGACGTGCGCCGTGAGGTCGACCGGAGAACCACCCGCGATGATCTTCAGGTCGGCATGCGCGTGCCCCGTAAACGCCCGCAACGGGCCCATCGGCGCGGGAGTGGGCGCGGCGAGCGCCGGCGACAACGTCATCGTCCACAGCGCGCAGGCCGAGAGCAGCATCGGGAGCCTGGTGAAGGCGATACGGGCGGAATTCATTGACGTTCGGCTTCGCCACGGCGGTGGAAAGCACCGATGTGCGATTCGGACATGAAGAGCGAGAGTTCGCTCGCCGGCAGTTCGCCGGCCTTGAGTTTCGATATTTTTTGTGATTGAAACAAAACGCCGCGAGCCTTGCGGCCGCGGCGTTTCCTCGATGGTCGGGCAGACAGGATTTGAACCTGCGACCCCCAGTCCCCCAGACTGATGCGCTACCAAGCTGCGCTACTGCCCGTCGACCTGCGAGGTTTGGGATGACTCCAGCGCTTTCCCGCCAACGCCTTCGGTGTGAAAGCGACGCTCTTTGCCGATGGCGGGTCGCGTGGGAACCCAGGGCCGGCCGCCTCGGGTGCGGTGCTCTTCGACGAGAACGGCCAGGTCTTGCGCGAGGTGGGCACGTTTCTCGGCATCGCCACCAACAATGTTGCCGAATGGACGGGCCTGCTCACCGGCCTCGAGGCGGCGCTGGAGCTCGGGGTCGACGACCTCACCGTGCGGCTCGACAGCGAGCTGGTCGTCAAACAGATCAGCGGCGTCTACCGGGTTAAGCACGAAGGGCTGATTCCGTTGCATGCCAAGGCAAAATCTCTGCTGCGCAAGTTCCCCCACGTCGACGTCGGCCACGTTCCGCGCAAGCTGAACAAGGCGGCCGACGCGCTGGTGAACCACGTGCTCGATTCGGCCCGGTAAGCGGCAGTCGCGCTCTGGGCATAACGACGTAGCATCATGCGCCGATTCCCCGTCACCACGTTCATCATCATCCTGGCCGTCATCGCCGCGGTCAGCGGGTGGAAGCTGTTCGCCCATACGGAGCACCAGCGATTCGTGGCGGTGCAGCGCGTGCTCAACTCGCGCTCCGAGGTCCGCTTGACCTACGTGATCGAGCACGGCACCGGGCCGATCGCGCGCGAGATCTACGCGATGCAGAACATCGACGGCGTCTCGAAGGCGTCGTACACGGCGTTCGACCGCAAGGGCACGAAGGCGACGTTCGACGAGCCGATCGTGGGTTATGGCGTCACGTTCCTCTTCCAGAAGCTCGTGCAAGACGGCATCTGGGATTTGCACACGCGTCAGGGTCGCGGCCCCTCGACCAACATCTATGCGGTCACGATCTCGCAGGTCGCCGACAAGAGTAGCGGGTCGCATCATTTCGAGTTCACCGACCCGCACTATCTCGCGACGACGGCGGGCCGTGAATACCACATCCATCTCGATCCGCACAAGCCCGTGCCGGATCTGCTCACGCTCGACTCGACGGCGACGGCCGACCCGCGCTATCAGCAGATCGTCGACGACTTCGATCAGTTCGGGCCGGCGTCGTTCAAGCGCACGGTGATCGCGGCGCGCGAGAAACTGCTGCGTTCGTGAGGAAACTCCGCACCACGCGACTGCTGCTCGTTCCGGTCGGCGCACGCAACGCGCGCGAATTGTGGAAGATTCTCAACGCGCCGGATCTGCGCAAATATCAGGACATTCCGCGCGTACCGGCCGAGGAGTTCGAACGCCAGGTGCGCAGCCGCCCGCGCGCGCTCGACGGCCGCTCGACGGGCCGCTTCGAATGGCTGCTGCACTACGGCGACCACCCGCAGGCGATCGGCTGGATCTCGCTGCGCGTCAACGATCGCTCGCCGCATATCGGCGAGATCGGCTATAGCTTGCTCGAGAGCGCGCGCGGCCGCGGGTTCGCGACCGAGGCGCTCCTCGCGGTCGCCGACGAGGCCTTCGCCCAGGGCGAACTCGAGGAGATGCAAGCCTGCACGGTCCCCGAGAACGCGGCCTCGCGCGCGGTGCTCGCGCGCGCGGGCTTTCGTGAAGAGCGGCTGATCCGTGGCGGCGCCGTCATTCGCGGTCGCCACGTCGACGTGGTGTTGTACCGCTTGCATCGGGCGGAGTGGCAGCGCGATCAGCCGATCCGTCGGCTAATGCAATCGTGATGCCGGCGTCGAGATAGCCGAAGTACTGCTGGCGCCGATCGGCGAGATGGCCCAGCAGCGGTTCGCGAATCACGCGCACGGCGAGCAATTCGGCGAGTTCGTCGTATGGAACGAAGCGGCACGCGCGCACGTGCACGTCGGCGTGCGGCGCGACCGGCTCGCCGTCGGCCTCGATCGTGAAGCACATCGCCGTCACGTGCGTGCGCGAGACGTGATCGAACGATTCGGCGACGTAGGCGAGCGGACCGACGCGCACGCGCAGCCCGGTCTCTTCGAGCAGTTCGCGTTCGACGGTCATGGCGGCGGTCTCGTCCCACTCTTGGCGGCCGCCCGGCAGATTCCACAGCAGATCCGGCTGATTGGGATACGCGTTCGCGACGACGAGCACGCGGCCGTCGCGTTCGAGTAATCCCGTGCACAGGTGGATGCGAACCATCACGCGGAGTTCGACGTGCGGACCAGAATCGCTCGCATTCGTATGAACGTGGAAGTTTTCACGAGCGACGATCGCGTGCGCCTCGCGGAAGCGCTCGCGGTGCGTTTCGCGGTCTTCGTCGACGAGCAGCACGTGCCGGCCGAAGAAGAAGTCGACGAGCACGACCGCACGGATCCGGAGGCGCGCCACGCGTTGGTGCGCGACGGCGGCGCCGCCGCGACGGCGCCCCCGATCGCCGCCGGACGATCGTATCGCAAGGACGCGCACACGGTGCAGATCGGACGCATGGCGGTCGCGAGCGAGCATCGGCGCCGCGGCATCGGGCGCATCGTGCTCGATGCACTACTCGCCGACGCGCGTTCGCGCGGCTTCACCCGCGCATCGCTCAACGCGCAGGTGCATGCGCTCTCGTTCTATCGCGAGGCCGGCTTCACGCCCGTCGGGCCGACGTTCCTCGAGTGTGAGATCCTCCATCAGGCGATGGAGCGCGACCTCTAACCCTCGAAACCCGCCAAGTCGAGCACGACCGAGATGATGCCCGCGTACTTCGCTTCCGAGAACGACATGTCGATCGCCGCTTCGCGCGCGGCTGCGGCGACGAGCACGACGATCGCGTACCCGGAGAACGACTGCTGTTGCGTGGCAATCCCCGCTTCGCGCAGGCGGTCGAGATATCGGGAGACCCGTTCGACGACCACCTCGGTGCGTTTCTGCCGCTCGGCGACCACCGCGGAATCGTGGTTGCTCGTCACGAGCCAACTGCGGAAGAGTCCCGGACGCGCGAGCGCCGCCTCGATCGTCTCCCGTGCCCAGGTCGCGACTTTGGCGCGCTCCGCGTCACGATCGCCGAGCGGCTCCGCGAAGCGTGCGTTTTTTTGCTCGAGGCCACCGGATTCGCGGATCATGGCATCGCGCACCACGTGCGCGAGATCGCGGAAATGACGGTAGAACGTTCCGTATGCCAAGCCCGCTTCGCTCGCCACCATCCCGGTCGAGATCGCCGAGAGCTCGTGCTTTTCGAGCAGGCGCTCGACGGCATCGAGCAGGCGGTCGCGCGAACTGGGGCGCGCCTTGCGCTCGGGCGAAAGCGTCCCTTCGCCCTCGACCCGTCCGAGATACGTCCACTTGCCACGCACGCGGCGCGTCACCGGATCGCGGTACGATTCCACCCGATACCGGTACGCACGCCCGCTGACGCGCTTGATGACTTCGTACGCCACACGACCCTCCGCCGAATCGAAAGCTAGCCAGCGTACCTTCGACAAACGTCCGGCTGCTCGTTCTGTATCAGGAGTAACGTGACCAAACCTTTACTCAAACATGACACGATCCGAACAGGGTTGACCGTCGCCGCGCTCGGGGTCGTCTTCGGCGACATCGGGACCAGTCCGCTCTACGCGCTCAAGACCTGTTTTCAGAGCGCGCACGCGATGCCCACGCCCGGCAACGTGCTCGGCATCCTCTCGCTGATCGTGTGGGCGCTGATCGTCGTCGTGTGCGTGAAATACGTGTCGATCGTAATGCGGGTCGATCACGACGGCCAGGGCGGGATCCTGGCGCTCCTCGCGTTACTGCTCCCGAAGCCCGACCGCGGGATGCCCGCCCGCGCGACGTGGATCGTGGTGGTCGTCGTCATCGGGGCCGGCATGCTCTTCGGCGACGGCGTCATCACGCCGGCGATCTCGGTCATATCAGCGGTCGAGGGGCTCGGCGTAGCGACGTCGTCGGCGCAGCCCTGGATCGTCCCGATCTCGCTTGCGATCGTCATCGGGCTCTTCGTGATTCAGGTCCGCGGAACGGAGAAGGTCGGCGCGCTCTTCGGTCCGGTCATGCTCGTGTGGTTCGTCGTGATCGCCGTTGCCGGGATCGCCGCCATCGCCGCGCATCCGGCCGTGCTGTGGGCGATCGATCCGCGCCACGGCGTGATCTTCGCGACGCACCACGGTGTCGACGGCTTCCTCGTGCTCGGCGGCGTCGTGCTGTGCATCACGGGCGTCGAAGCGCTCTACGCGGATCTCTCGCACTTCGGACGCGGCCCGATCACGGCGGCTTGGTACGGCCTCGTGTGGCCGTCGGTCACGCTCTGCTATCTCGGCCAGGGCGCGCTCCTCATCGGGCGGCCGAGCGCGTTCGCCAACCCGTTCTACGCGCTCACCGGCGGCGCATTGCTCGTGCCGATGGTGATCCTCGCGACCGCGGCCACCGTGATCGCATCGCAGGCGCTGATCTCCGGCGCGTTCACGTTGACCGAACAGGCGATCGCGCTGACGCTCTCACCGCGCATGGAGGTCGTGCACACCTCGAACCGCTATCCGGGCCAGGTCTTCGTCCCGGCGATCAACGTCACGCTCGGCGTTGCGTGTGCGTTGCTGATCGTGGCGTTCCGTTCGAGCGATCGGCTCGCGGCGGCGTATGGCCTCGCGGTGTCGGTAACGATGATGGCGACGTCGATCGTCTTCTCGCTCGTCGTATCGCGCCGGCTCAAATGGAATCCGGTCGCAGCGATCGCGACGCTGTGCGGCTTTCTGATCGTCGACGGCAGCTTCGTCTTCGCCGGCTTGCCGAAATTCATCGACGGCGGCTACGTGCCGGTGGCGATCTGCGTGGCCGTCACGACCGTCGCGCTGACGTGGCTCGAGGGTCGGCGTTGCATCGCGCGCAGCGTCCGCGAGCAGATGGAACCGGTCGAGCAATTCCTCAACGAGACGTGGGATGCACCACTCGCCAATGCCAGCGGCACGATGGTGTTCTTGAGCGGCGATCCGCACGGCATTCCGTTCATGGCGAATCATCGCTGGTTGCGCGCTCGCGCGCACCACGAACGGATCGTGCTGTTGACGCTGCTGCGCAATCAGGCACCGTACGCGGATCCCGCGCAGCGCGTGAAGATCGAACGGCTCTCCGACCGGCTCGTGCGCGTGATCGCGCAATTCGGCTACATGGAACCGCCGCGCATCAACGTGATCCTCGGTGCGTGCGAGGCGCACGGCTTACGGCTCGACGATCCCGAGACGTCGTTCTTTTACGCCGACGCGAAGCTCACGACGCTCGCGGGCGGCATGCCCGGGCCGCAGCGCTGGCTCTTCGGTCTACTCTCACGCAACTCGCGCCCGCTCTCCGACGATCTGCAGATTCCCGCCGATCGCCGGGTGGAGCTGGGGCTCGAGGTCGCGATCTAGTTACAGTGCGCGGGAGGTGCGCTGCGGATCGAGGCGCAGACGCGCGAGCATCTGCGGCGTCGGCAATTTCACGTCGCGCGCGAGCTTGAGCCACTCGAGCACTTTGATCGTGCACCAGGTGGCGTCGAACTCGAACCAGCGCAGACCGTGACGCGCCGAGAACGGGAACGCGTGGTGGTTGTTGTGCCAGCCTTCGCCCCAGGCGAGGATCGCGACCCACCAGTTGTTGGTCGACTTATCGCCGGTGCGGAACGTTTGGTAGCCCGTCATGTGCGCGGCGCTGTTGACCAGCCACGTGATGTGATACGTCACGACGATGCGCACGAAGATGCCCCAGATCACGAACGACCAGCCGCCCATCGCGAAGAGCGCGACGCCGAGTGCGACGGTCCAGAGCGCGTTCGTATTCTCGAGGAATTGATAGAACTTCGACTTGGCGAGGTCGGGCGCGAGGCGCTCCTGCTCGGCGCGCGTCAGGCGCGCTTCGTTGCGGCGATACAGCCACGCCATGTGGCTCCACCACGCGCCACGATGGATGTCGTGCGGGTCACCTTCGCGATCGGTGTTGGCGTGGTGGGCGCGATGCGTGGCGACCCATTCGATGGGTCCGCCTTGGAGCGCGAGAGTACCGAGGATCGCCAAGATCGGCTCGAGGCCGCGGCGCACGCGCAGGCTGCGGTGGGTCAGCGTGCGATGGAAGCCGAGGGTGATGCCCCAGGCGCCGGTGATGTAGTAGAGCACCAGCATCACGGCCACGGCACTCCACGAAAACGTGCCGGGAATGAACGCACACAGGGCGCCGAGGTGAACCAGAGCGAGACCGGTGCCTGTGACGAGGCCACGCGGGTCAGTAGAACGCGCACGAGCGGATTGCATACGGAGATTGGACGTGCGCCCGAGGGCGAAAATTTCCTGGGGGAGAACGCGTGTTGCCTGGTATAATTTGTACGCTAACGTACTGTATAGGCATGCTTGAGCTTGCTGAAAGTGGGAATGATTGGCGCCATGGATACGCTCGTCAGCTGCCCCTGCGGTCACACTCTCGCCGTCCATGATGGAGGCGGCTGCACCGGCGAACGCCTCCGGCCGTGCGCCTGCAAGCGCGATCGCTCGAGCGCGCTCGACGCGGCGATCGGCGCCGCGCGTACGCAACCGATCGGCGAGTACGCCACGTACCGCGCCAACCTCGGAGCAAACGGCGCAACCGGTTGACGGGGGTTTCCCGCCGATGTAGACTTGACGCCTATGCCAATCGGCGGGTAACGCAAGAACGAGCGAGGACCCCTTCCCTCGTCATGGGGAGACCTTGCTTTTTTGTATTTCCGCACCTGGCGCGCTCCTGATTAGGTGAGATAACGGTAGATGGCTTCGAAGACGACGGCGGACAAACCCAAGACGACCCGGGGCAAGAAGGCAGCGACGGCAGTCGCCGAGCCGCCCACCTCCGGGACGGCGATCAAAGCGCAAAATATCGCGAGCGCTTCGTTCGTGGTGCCCGAAGAGGCATTCACGGTCGAACTTCCGGAGGATCCGGGCCCGAACCGCAAGCGCCACACGTTTGCGAAGATTCCCGACGTTCTCAACCTGCCCGACCTGATCGAGCTGCAGAAGGCGTCGTTCAAGTGGTTCATCTCGGACGGCCTCAAAGAAGCGTTCGAATCGATCTCGCCCATCAAGGACTTCACCGGTAACCTCGTCCTGGAGTTCGGCGAGCACTCGCTCGGTGAGCCGAAGTATTCGGTCGAGGAATGCCGCGAGCGCGACATGACCTACAGCGCGCCGTTGCGCGTGCGCGTCCGCTTGATCACGGCCGAATCGGGCGAGATCAAAGGTATCCCCGACCAGGAAATCTTCATGGGCGATTTCCCGCTCATGACCGACAAGGGCACGTTCATGATCAACGGCGCGGAGCGCGTGATCGTGAGCCAGCTCGTCCGCTCGCCGGGCGTCTACTTCCTCGCCGACAAAGACACGAACAACCGCGACACGTTCAACGCGACGATCATCCCGAACCGCGGTGCGTGGATCGAGTTCGAGACCGACAACGGCACGAAGAACGACGAGACCGAGGGGACGATCGGCGTCCGCATCGACAAGAATCGCAAGATCTATGCGACCACGTTCATCCGTGCGCTCTCGCGTCCCGACATGGGCTACGACTGGCAGACCGATGAAGCGATCCTCGATCTCTTCGACGGCTCGCCCTTGATCGCCAACTGTCTCGAAAAAGACAAGGACATCAAGACCAAGGAAGACGCGCTCAAGGAAATCTACAAAAAGCTGCGTCCCGGCGAGCCCGAAAACGCGGAGAACGCCGAGAAGCTGCTCGAGTCGCTGTTCTTCGATGAGAAGCGCTACGATCTCGCCGGCGTCGGCCGCTACAAGCTCTCGGGCAAGCTCGAGAAAGAGTACGTTGCCGCGGGCGTGTCGATTCCGCAGGTCGACAAGAAGGCGCTCACGCGAGACGACATGATCGCGGTCATCCGCCGCTTGATCAAAGTCGCGACGAAGCAGATCCACAAAGACGACATCGATCACCTCGGCAACCGCCGCATCCGCTCGGTCGGCGAGCTGCTGCAGAATCAGTTCCGCGTCGGTTTGCTGCGTCTCGAACGCGTCGTGCGCGAGCGCATGACCGTGCAAGACATCGAGACGGTCACGCCGCAGGCGCTGATCAACATCCGGCCGGTCGTCGCCGCGATCAAAGAGTTCTTCGGCTCCTCGCAACTCTCGCAGTTCATGGACCAGACGAACTCCCTCGCCGAGCTCACGCACAAGCGCCGCCTCTCGGCCCTCGGGCCGGGCGGTCTCTCGCGCGAACGCGCCGGTTTCGAAGTCCGCGACGTCCACCACAGCCACTACGGCCGCATCTGCCCGATCGAGACGCCGGAAGGCCCGAACATCGGCTTGATCGGTTCGCTCGCGACGTTCGCGCGCGTCAACCGCTACGGCTTCATCGAGACGCCGTACCGCGTCGTGAAAGACGGCATCGTCACCGACGAGATCCGTTATTTCACCGCGGACCGCGAAGACGAGTACATCGTCGCGCAAGCCAACACGACGATGGACGACAAAGGCAAGATCACCGCGCCGACCGTCATCGGCCGTTACGCGGAAGAATACGTCGAAGAGCCGCCGGAAAAAATCCAGCTCATGGACGTCTCGCCGAAGCAGATCGTCTCGGTCGCGACGGCGCTGATCCCGTTCCTCGAGCACGACGATGCCAACCGCGCCCTCATGGGTGCGAACATGCAGCGTCAGGCCGTGCCGTTGCTCCGCCCGCAGGCGCCGATCGTCGGCACCGGCATGGAGTATCGCGCCGCCAAGGATTCCGGCGGTTGCGTGCTCGCACGCGCCAACGGCGAAGTCGTGGCGGTCGATGCCAAGGCGATCGTGCTCAAGCACGATGAAGACGGCCTCGAGCACGACTACGACCTGCTCAAGTTCACGCGCTCGAATGCGGGCACGTGCATCAACCAGCGCCCGATCGTCGCCGTCGGCGACAAGGTCGTGC
>Ga0116228_10006839_pt1 | contig 10194 bp, 9 predicted proteins | sample S1TSphfallax_2_FD_89694 | JGI IMG/M metagenome (GOLD analysis project Ga0116228, IMG submission 89694) | Host-associated microbial communities from peat moss isolated from Minnesota, USA - S1T2_Fc - Sphagnum fallax MG | ecosystem: Host-associated > Plants > Peat moss > Unclassified | place: USA... | reverse complement strand
CTTACCGCGCAGCTTGAGCCGGGACATAAAGCGACGCTGGACCGTCTGCTGGTCTCTGAGGGTGAGAAAACTTCACGGCTGGCCTGGCTGCTCCAGCCTCCAGGAAAAATTAATGGTAAAAATGTCCTGCAACATATCGACCGATTAAATTCGATTGAGTCACTGGCACTGCCTGACGGCATTGCGCTTTCCGTTCACCAGAACCGGCTCCTGAAACTCGCACGTGAAGGCAGGAAAATGAGTAGCCGTGACCTGGCAAAATTTACTGATGTTCGCCGTTATGCCTCGCTGGTTTGTGTTATATCGGAAGCCAGGGCCACCCTGACAGACGAAGTTATTGAGCTGCACGAGCGTATTCTGGGCAGTCTGTTCAGCAGGGCAAAACGCACGCAGGCCGAACGACTCCAGCAAACGGGAAAGCTGATTCAAAGTAAGCTGAAGCAATACGTTACCGTCGGGCAGGCATTGCTTAACGCCAGAGAGTCCGGAGAAGATCCCTGGGCTGCAATAGAAGACGTCCTTCCCTGGCAGGAATTCATCAACAGCGTGGAAGAGACGCGGTTCCTGTCACGTAAGGACAACTTCGACCCGTTGCATCTGATCACAGAAAAATACAGTACGCTGCGTAAATACGCCCCCCGGATGCTGGCCGCGTTGCAGTTCATTGCTGCACCCGCCGCAATGCAACTCAGTGACGCGCTGGATACCGTCAGAGAGATGTATCGAAAGCAACTCCGAAAAGTACCGCCTTCTGCGCCAACCGGGTTCATCCCGGAAAGCTGGAGAAAAGTGGTGATCACATCCTCCGGCATTGATCGAAAATATTACGAATTTTGCGTGCTGAATGAACTGAAGGGAGCCCTGCGTTCTGGTGATATCTGGGTAAAGGGATCGCGTCGCTACCGGAACTTTGATGATTATCTGATCCCATCCGGCGATTTTGAAAAATCACTCCGGGATAACCAATTACCCCTAGCTATCCCGACCAATTGTCATGAGTACATAAAGAGCCGTATGACGCTTCTGGCATCGCGCCTGGAGGAAGTGAATGCGATGGCGCTGGTCGGTGATTTGCCCGATGTTGATATATCGGATAAAGGCGTGAAAATTACCCCGCTGGACAACAGTGTCCCTTCAGCAGTATCCCCGTTTGCCGATCTGGTTTATGGCATGCTGCCTCACCCTAAAATTACTGAAATGCTAGATGAAGTGGACGGCTGGACCGGTTTTACCCGCCATTTCACCCATCTCAAAAATCATCACGTCAGACCTAAAGACAGAAAATTGTTACTGACCACCATCCTGGCCGATGGCATCAATCTTGGGCTGACAAAAATGGCTGAATCCTGTCCGGGAACGACCAAATCGTCCCTTGAGGGCATACAGGCCTGGTATATCAGAGATGAAACCTATTCAGCCGCGCTGGCCGAACTGGTCAATGCTCAGAAAGAACGGCCTTTGGCGGCATTCTGGGGTGATGGGACAACCTCCTCGTCTGATGGACAAAACTTTCGGGTGGGCAGTCATGGGCGTTACGCGGGTCAGGTCAATCTGAAATACGGTCAGGAGCCAGGCGTGCAGATTTATACGCATATTTCGGACCAGTACAGCCCGTTTTACAGCAAAGTCATCAGCCGTGTGCGCGACTCTACTCACGTACTTGACGGCTTGCTGTATCACGAAAGTGATCTGGAAATCACAGAGCATTACACCGACACCGCAGGTTTCACTGAGCATGTTTTCGCGCTGATGCATCTGCTCGGATTCGCTTTTGCGCCAAGGATCCGGGATCTTCATGACAAGCGGCTGTTTATTCATGGAAAGGCCGAGTTGTATCCGGGGCTTCAGTCAATCATCTCCACAACCCGCCTGAATCTAAAGGACATTGAAACTCACTGGAGTGAGGTGCTACGTCTGGCGAGTTCTGTAAAGCAGGGAACGGTGACGGCATCGCTGATGATGAAAAAGCTGGCCAGTTACCCTAAACAAAATGGTCTGGCAAAAGCGCTGAGGGAAATTGGTCGCATCGAAAGGTCATTGTTTATGCTGGACTGGTTCCGGGATCCTTTCCTGCGTCGACGCGTACAGGCAGGGCTGAATAAAGGTGAGGCACGCAATGCCCTTGCGCGCGCAGTCTTTATGCACCGACTGGGGGAAATCAGAGATCGGGGACTGGAAAACCAGAGCTACCGGGCCAGTGGGCTGACGTTGCTGACTGCGGCAATTTCACTCTGGAATACGGTATATATAGAAAGAGCCATCGATTCTCTAAAGCGAAAAGGGATCCCATTCAATGACCAGCTGATTTCTCATCTGTCCCCGCTGGGATGGGAACACATCAACCTGAGTGGAGATTACGTCTGGCGAACAAACCTCAAGCTGGGACAGGGGAAATACCGTTCATTACGCTCAGTTGACAGCAGTTTGTACAAAAAACAGGCTTAGCGTAGGATATTTTCCGTTTTCCAAGCGGCCCCCTTCAAGCTTGCGAAGCTGCTCGCTCAAGGCTGATTGAGAGAGGCAGCGCAGCGGTGATACTCCCCGCCTCAACGGCAGTCACAAAACTTTGCAGATGTTCCAAATCAAAGGTATTCATTTTTAGTATCGTTTTTTCCGTTGGATATCATCTTATCTTCCCGCTTTTCGGTGATGTGAGCAAGGGTCATAATCAGCCTACATTCACTAAAGGAGAGATTTTATGCCACATATCGTTCTGAAGTTATCCGGAAAAAAAGATGCCGACTTAATGCATAAAGCCGTTGAAGTCATTCAGGATTTAACTGCTGAGATCCTGAAAAAAGATCGGCGCGTAATGGCGACAGCTGTCACCTTTATCGATGACGATCAGTGGTTTATTGGCGGGAAGCCGCTTTCCCAAAGTGGGGGCAGCGCATTCCATTTAGATATCAGCATTACTGACGAAACCAATACTAAATCTGAAAAATCCCGCTTTGTGCGCGAACTCTATCAGGCAATGGCTAGCCTTCGAGAAAACTTGCATGAAGAGAGCTATATCCATTTAATTGATGCACGGGCCGCTGCGTATGGCTATGGGGGACGCACACAGGAGTGGCGTCATCAACAAGCTGAAATATAATGTATCCGCTGTTGAGTCATGCGACTGCTTTGAGCGAAGAGTGGACCTAAAACCTCATTGATAACAGCATAAAATTAAGCTTTTCCGCAGCAATTCAGACAATACAATTTTCCTTCAAATGATAAGGTTTAGTTATCCTAAACCTTATAAACAGGAACGAACGTGAGTATTTCAGAGAAATATGAATGCCATAAGGATAACTACCTGGTAAGTACGGACAAGGAAAAACTGGACGTGCAGGCTATCCATCGCTTTCTGACGAGGTCCACCTGGGCTAAAGGTATTAATCTGGCGATTGTCGGCAAATCAATTGAAAACAGCCTTAACTTTGGTGTTTATCATGATAAATCCCAGATAGGTTTCGCACGTCTGATAACCGATTATGCTACGTTCGCTTACCTTTGCGATGTCTACGTTCTCGAAGAATATCAGGGAGAGGGGCTTGGAAGATGGGTGATGGAGTGCATACATCATCACCCGGAGTTTGAGCGGTTGCGCAGGATTATGCTGTTCACCACAACAGCTCCCTGGCTTTATGAAAAGTTTGGATATCAGCCCGTGAATCAAGAAAACTATGCATGGACTATTACTCGGCCTGATATTTATACCCATGGAAAAAAGCATGGTTGACCTAAACTTATATTCAGTCTCCCGCTGGCTTATTTATTCCTGAATTTGCGACGATTGCTCTTGGCACAAAACGGCCAGCCTCATCAGGTAACGGGTCGGCTATGAGCGATGAGCGGACATACAAGAAGAGGGAGGCTGGCTGATCCCAATAATTAGTTTTTAAGTTACGAAGCATGCTAATTGGAAAATACGCCATAAAGTGACTTCCGATGGTATGGTTACATTCTTACCACTAAAAGAGGAAACACTAATGATTGTAAGGACCTGGCACTGTTGTGTTCCACTAAAACATGCTGAAGCTTTTGCGAAACACCTTGAGAAAACAGGTGTAGAGCATTCAAAGAGCATATCTGGGAACATAGGCGCTTGTGTGCGTAGAGAAACCCAGGGTGGCTGGGAGCATTTTTTTCTGGCTACTTACTGGCAAGATCTACAATCGGTTAAGACATTTGCCGGAGAAAGCTATCACGTAGCTGTGACTTACCCAGATGACGAAGAATTTGAACTACTTTCCGATCCCTACGTATTCCAGCATGTAGTAGGAAACGTTGCACCGCTTTAGCTTCGTTTCCGGGATAACCTGTCGGTTACCCGAATTTTGTATAATATCCAAACTCATTCAACGTGCTGAGGTCTGCTCTTGGCACTGAGCGAATGACGCATGTGAGGAAGGTCAGCCATGAGCGAAAAGCGGACCTTTGGCTGATACAGTTTTGTTATGTCCATACGGCTTAGGACTTCGCCAGATAATGGGATAGAAAATTCTCTACCTCTCGTTTACCAATGCCTAGCGTAAAGCTGACCCCTGCATTTTTTAAAATTCTGAGTCCTTCTCCACGGTTTCTAGGATGCGGGTCTTCCATGGCTACATAGACATGGAGTGGTTTCAGTTCAGCAAGTGTCAAGGCACAAGAGGGGGTTCTTCCTTGATAGGAGCAGGGTTCAAGTGTGACAAAGATTTCACATTCACCAATTGGAACCGTTAGTTTTGAAATGGCGTCTATCTCTGCGTGATGATGGCCTGGAAGTTGAGTAAAGCCTTCGGAAACCACCGCCCTATTATGGACAATCACGCACCCTACAGGTGGATTGGGTCTGCAGCCAGGTAAGGCTTGACGTGATTTTTCAAGCGCTAACAACATGAATTCTAAATTTTCGCTCATCCGCTTTGATGCCCAAATATGTAAATCATAAACTTAAGATTTTCATACCATCCGGCATGAATGTCCATTATTTAGATTAATTACTCATCAGCTATGACCAACCACTCGTAAATTAACTCACACTGGCCCTTTGATACTTCCGCTTCTGGCACTCAGCAGCTCCTCGAAGCCGGCAGCTTTGAGCGAGGAGCGGACGTTATGCTGAATTCCCAGTTCGATAAGGGATGCAAAAATACTGAAAGTCAAAAATTTTGATGCTATGTCAATCGGGGTGAAATTCTGACTTCTCATATCCATATGCTGCAATCGAATTAAACTCACCATACTTTCTATGAACAATTAAGATTATGATAAACAGCATAAACACTAATCTAAAAACTCTTGCAGCTTGTAGATATCTCTCTATGAGGTTCTAGACTCTTTAAAGAGATTAATTAATGGTTCAGTTTGTAATTGATAAGGCTTAGATAATGAATATTCGACAAAAGGCACAAGACTTCGCAACAAAAGCACACGCAAATGCAGGTCAGGTACGCAAATTTACCGGTGAGCCTTACATAGTGCATCCCGCCGCTGTTGTTGAGCTGCTGCAAGCTATTGACCCTTCTGATGAAATGATCGCTGCCGCCTGGCTCCATGATGTTGTCGAAGATACTGACGTAACTCTGATGGATATACAGAATGAGTTTGGCACTGTTGTAGCGCAATACATTGAAATGCTCACCGATAGTCAAACGAGAAGTTCCGGCGGGGAACGTATTCATCGAAAGAACACAAATTTGCTTCATACTTCACAGGCTTGCCCTGAAGCGCAGTCTATCAAACTTTGCGATTTAATAGATAATGCGTCGATGGTGGTTGAAAGGGATCCAATATTTGCACGGCAATACCTACTTGAAATGAAACGTCTACTATTAGTGTTAACGAAAGGGGACCCAACCCTGCATCAGCGAGCTTCGCATATTTATGAAAAAGGGGTTTCCCTGCTGTGCCTGCAACAGGGAAATGAACCATGGTTTGAACGCAGTTGGGAAGAGTACGAAGCACATCTTCCTATAAAATCGGTGATATCTGCGTAAGCATGAGTATGAAAGGGATCGTCACTGCTGCCAGCACTGTTTGTACAGAGATAATACCAGCTGAAAGTTGATGATCCCCGCCTAATAGCTTAGTCATAATATATGCCGAAGGCGTGCACGGAAGTGCATTAAAAAGAACCACTGTAGCTAATACTGGCCCTGAAATACCTGTCCATATTCCGATAATCAGTGTTATTACCGGGACCAACAGTAATTTAACAAAGGTCGACTGTAATACAGGCCCATGCGCCATTCTAGCCGCATTTAAGTCAAGGCCGGCCCCCACAGCCAATAATCCAAGTGGTAGAGATGCACCGCCCAGAATATGCAAGATGCCGGATGCTGTTTCAGGTATCTTTAACCCGCTCATATTAAATAATAGCCCCGTAACAACAGACAAGATCACGGGATTGCGTATCAAGGCTTTTATTATTTGGACAAAGCCAGGTTTACTTCCTCTACCGTAATGCATCAATACTACAATTGACGCTACGTTGAGTAATGGGATAGCCACCGCAATACTAATGGATGTGACAGTAAGACCCGTATTCCCATAGGTGGCCGCTGCCGCTGCAACGCCGATATAAGTATTAGGACGCAGTGCGCCTTGTACCACCGAAGAAAATACAGGACCAGATTGTTTACTCCACAACCGCCACAACCAGAGTGATAAAGCAGCAACCACCACAGCGCCCAAAACTGAATAGGCGATAGGTTTAACGGGGAACTCCTTTAAATCTGTAGAGGCAACCTGCGAAAACATCAGCGCAGGAAAGAGGTAAAAGTAGTTCAATTTTTCGCACGGCAGCCAAAATCCCGGTTCTATCATTTTCCTGGCTCGCAAAACGTATCCCATTGCGATGAGAAACATTACGGGAGCAAGTGATAAGAGTGTTGTAGCCATAAAATTCTCAAATGTAATCTTTGGTAATTACTACAATGCCGTAAACGGCAATAAACACAGTTAGCAACCTTTCATAAAAGGGTGCACTGGCTCGTCTAAATAATAAATTACCCACGGCCCAATAGATGAATAGTGCCAATGGTGCGGCTTCCAACCCCAGAAGACTTAAAGCCTGTGGGCGTAAAATTGCCAATGTTGCTAACTGAATAAGGCCAAACATCAGATAATAACGTGAAACAGAAGTCCGTATACCTACCTTCTCAGATTGAGTTGATGTTGAATATAGGGTGAGCAAAGCCCCACCCATATTGGTCAGCCCGTGGACCGCCCCCATAAGGAGAACAAAGCCGCGTTGGTTACTAGAGAGGACTTGATTCACAGCAGTTCTGAATTTTGGACTTAATCTTACTGCGGCTGAGAAAATAAGGATAATACCAATAAGAACATCAATGTTAATTTTTAGACTTACCGTCAATATCAAGCTCAACAATGCAACAACGGCAACAGCACAGATCACCATATTGGATTTTTCTCTGCCAGTAAAAGACAATGTTTTCGCGGTATACATTTGCGTGAAAGAAATAAAAACTGATGAAGGCAATAGCAGGCCTAGAACATCAGAAAAATCATAACCCAGTAAAAGTAGTGTTGGCGTTCCAAATACCAAAATACCCATACCGAACACGGACTGAATTACTGCAAAAACGATAATTACCAGAAAATAGAGATATTGATGTTCCATATTAGGCTACCTCTGATTCTGTTTTGTTAAAAGCATGTTGCTGTAACCAAGCTTTGATATTCAACGTTCTTAATAAATTCCCACTAAGGTTTTCACTATCCTGCTGTGCACTGACTAATACGACATAATCATTTTCATCAATGAGATCCTTTTCTATCAACGCCTGAACAATACGATTTTCATCTGAAAGTGATGCAACAGAGAAAACATCACTCGTAATGCTGTCGACACTGGGTAATAAGTTCCAGCTTCGGGTCAAGAGTGGGTCAGACCCCACAGCAATGACTGGCAGCCCCGTGCCTGACATAGCAGCAATACGAACTGAGTACCCAGTTTGAGAAAGAACCACAAGTTTTGAAATCGGTAGCGCCTCTGCTAGTGCTCGGATAGCAAGGCGAATATCATTTTGTGGGGGTTCTATCTTGGAAATTTCTGGAGAGGCTAGCTGCGCGGCTGCAAGAGAAGCGATGTTACTAATGCGTGAAACAGCTTCAACCGGATAGCGACCTACCGCTGTCTCACCGGAAAGCATTACTGCTGAGGCGCCATCTAGAACAGCATTTGTTATGTCACTGACTTCAGCCTTTGTTGGTAAAGGGTTTTCAATCATGCTGTGCAGCATTTCCGTTGCTACGATAGTTGGCTTACCCGCCCTGCTAGCCGCAGCAAGAATCTGCTTTTGATACAACGCCACATGATTAATTGAGGTTTCGACGGCTAAATCACCCCGGTCAATCATAATAACGTCGGCAGCATCCACGATTTCTAAAAGATGTTTAATACCCCCACTGTTCTCAACTTTTGCCACTATTTTCGGTGTGGGTGCGTCAATCAATTTTCTAATGGCTTCAATATGCTCTCGGCTTTCGACAAAGCTAATCCCGATATAATCAACACCGATATTTTTTGCAAAATCAATCATGCTGCGGTCTTTATCAGTCACTAAAGACTGCCCTAGATTAATACCGGGAACGTTAATGCCTTTACGACTTTTCAACGTGCCATCCATATCGGCACGGAGATAAATATCTTGACCTTCAATTTTTTCAACGACAAATGAAAGTGTGCCATCATCCGCAAATACGCCAACGCCGGGCGAAAGCTTTTCGTGGAGCTTGTCATAACCAACAGGAACTTTCACTTCGCCATTGTGTGAAGTGTCTGTTGTAAGAATAATTATCTCACCGCGAAGGAAAGAAGGCTCATGCGCTAATTGAAGAGTCCGAATCTTTCGGCCCGGTATATCGAGCAAAATCGGTACATCTGGTACAGTTTCTCTAAGCAGTTTAACGGTATCTGCATGCCACTCATGGGTGCTATGAGAGCCATTGAGGCGGGCTACAGACATCCCCGCATTACGGAGTTCAAGAAGGAGTTCAGAGTTGTTTGAAGCGGGACCAATGGTGGCTATTACACGAGAACCTGTCATTTGAATCATTCCTTTAATAAAAAGAAATCTTTATGACATTTTTGTGACAAAGCATTTAATACCTAAAATAAATTACATATTCACTAAAGTTATTAGTGGTAAGGAAGTGTAAAATAATAGATAGAACATATTGTTTTTAATGCTTTTGTGAATAATTGCTATGTAAATCAAATAATTATATATAAATTTTAATTATGCTTAATCAGGTAAATAGTATTTCACACTACAAAATTAGCTTTAGATTTTTTTCATCACTTTACATCCGGTTGCGATGAAGTTATTCAGAGAAGCATCGCTCTGCCTTCAATTCTAACTATTTGTAATCCTTAAACTTTAAAGCTAATCTCTGTGCTGGTCTAGGAGTTTTGCTCATGACTTTTAGATTAAAAAAGTGCCAATATTTTAAGTTGTGAACTCAAATAATATGCTTATGACCTAACGTTTCAGACATCTGTTTCTGACCCATAATTGAAATTGGTATGTCTTATCAGGCTGGCCACGAATCTAAAATTTTTAGCCAGCCTAGCATTTAAGGGCTAATTATTTTGGTAGAGATCCCAACGGTTACCATAGAGATCTGTAAAAACAACGACCTTCCCATACTCTTCTTCTCGCGGCTCTTCGCAGAAATGAACCCCTTTTTCTTTCATTAAATTGTAGTCACGCCAAAAATCATCGGTTTGCAGGAACAAAAACACCCTACCGCCACATTGGTCACCGATAAAAGTTTCCTGTGTCTCGTTTGAAGCACGGGCTAAAAGAATGTTGCAGTCGCTTTCTAGATTCGGTGTAACAACCACCCAGCGTTTCCCAGGCTGCGGCGTATCCTCAACAAGGATTGTTCGTGTAATACTCAATTGCGCGATCATAGTCATCAACTACGATGGCCACATACCCCATGCATCGTTTCTGCGTTCTCATTTCTGCTCCATCAGGTTTCGGGCATAAAAGCCCAGATAATCCTTTTTATCACAAATAATCTACGCTCACCGTCAGCATTTTTTTAAAGCATCAACGTCCCCTTTTGGCTGTGAGTTCAACCAATGGACGCAACACACTTATTGAACCGCTCTGCGGGTGATTCATAGTCTAGCGTTTTTCTTGGCCTATCGTTGAGCTGCCTGGCAACACTGTCTAGTCTTTGCTGGCT
>Ga0116228_10006837_pt1 | contig 10196 bp, 9 predicted proteins | sample S1TSphfallax_2_FD_89694 | JGI IMG/M metagenome (GOLD analysis project Ga0116228, IMG submission 89694) | Host-associated microbial communities from peat moss isolated from Minnesota, USA - S1T2_Fc - Sphagnum fallax MG | ecosystem: Host-associated > Plants > Peat moss > Unclassified | place: USA... | reverse complement strand
TTTTTTCTGATGAAAATTTCATGCTAGCAAATGTGACAACTGCCATTGTTGACATCCAGCAAAAGGGAGGGCCTCTGTACTGCGTACATCATTACACAAAGGATCTCAGATGGAAAGCTTGAAGGATGATGCACTACAAGAGACTATTGGCACTGATGTGGCAGACAGAGAGGCAATTGACATGTCATCATGGGCAGAGCTTAGGATTCATCCTCTTTTGCTGAAGGCTTTATCTGCTCTGGGCTTCAGGGAGCCCACCCCAATTCAGAAGGCCTGCATTCCTGCTGCCGCTCATCAAGGAAAGGTTTGTGCTTTATCTCATCAGCCTGTGTGCAATCTGTCTTCTTTTCTCTCTTGTTTGTGCAACCCTTGAGCTTGGTTTTCCTGAAAAGGGTATTAGGGATATTTGTGGTTAGGTGCAGTCATCATTTTGATAGCAGTGTTTTTACAAATATAAGATTGTCTTTGAAGCACTATAAGCATTCTTATGGCACAGGTGAAAGGTGTGGGTCAACAGCTAACTTAAGGGTATCCATCCTGAGCTCCCTCCCACTCCTTGCCTGCTGTTGTTGTACAGTAGTCCACATGGGGTATAGGCTACAGGGAGATAGTCTGTGGTAGCCATGCTTTTGTCTCCCTATTTTGTCCCTTCTTCCATCATGACCTGATGAAAGGATGCTCCTTTGTTTTGGTATGCTCAGGATGTGATAGGTGCAGCTGAAACAGGGTCTGGAAAGACTCTTGCCTTCAGCATTCCAATACTGCAGAGGCTTTTGGATGAACAAGACAAGGTATTACGCCAAACTGACTACAGTTGCGAGTCTGAGGAGATCTCAGGGCAGATGAAGAAACACTCTGGGACTGGAAGCCCCCTCCGTGCCCTTATTATTACCCCAACAAGAGAGCTTGCATTACAGGTGCATTCCCATACTTGTTTTTCTATTTTTTTCACCTATTTTCTGAGTCCAATCATCATATTGTTTGGAAATTCCAGACAGTAATTGAACAATCTTTGGAACTTCCATGAGAAAATGGGAACAGGGACTGTGAGGTTGTGAAATTCTGAAAGAAGGTCCTGGGCTTTTACCATACATAATTGTGCAATTTGAAGCTGGAGAGAAGTTGGAAGGGTCTGTTCCATTAAGTTAGAAGAGATTGCATGCTTTAATCCTGATTGCCACCTTGGAGGGCATGAAAATAAACCTGATCTGAAGGGAATTTTTATGTGTGGTCAGTGATGTACCACTTCTTAGACCATTGAGTATTTTGTTCTTATGGGGAAAGTAATAACTGTGAATCCCTGAAGCATGACCTTCTGTTTGGGTTGTGCTGTATTTGACTGGGGAGGGATGGGGACAAGACTGTGCTTTAAAGACTTTGCTTGGGTGGCTTCATGCAGGTATGTGAGCATGTGAGAGCAGCAGCAAAGTTTACCAGCATAAAAGTAGTGCCCATTGTTGGTGGCATGGCTGCTCAGAAGCAGCAGCGATTGCTGAAGCAGCAGCCCCACATAGTGGTGGGCACACCTGGTCGCTTATGGGAACTCATGAGTGGTGGAGAAAGCCACCTTTTGGAGGTTTGTTTCTCTCAACATGTACTCTTCTCTCTGTTCCCCTTGCCTCTTCTGCCCTTGTAGCTGTTGCCCATTTTAGGGGCAACTGTGTGACTCTTTGTGACGATGGATCCTTACTGTCTGTCTGAATCACTGCCCAACAAATAGGTACCACTGAATCCTGCGCTCTGTAACATCCGATCTTTCTTCTCTCCTTTCCAAGGTGGCTTGTTGAGCTGTCTTTCAATTGTATCCTTCATTGTTATCCATCACCGTATTAGCCAGGCAGGTTACTTGGGTATAGCAAATGGACGAATCTAACTTTTTGCAATTGGCAATTGATGGATTGTTTCAAGGCAACTCTTTTTGATGATTATGCTGAAACCATGTCCAGTGTAAAAGTGTCTATACCTGTATCAGTGACATCAGCAGAGGCTCATCACAGTAACTTCAACAACTTAGTTTTCTTTATTTTGTGTGTGCAGCTGTCATTACTCTCGTTCTTTGTGCTGGATGAGGCAGATCGCATGGTGGAAAAGGGCCACTTTCAGGAGCTTCAATCCATCATAGACATGCTCCCTTCAACAAACCGTAAGCTACATAGCCATTCGTTAGTGCAGGCTTCTACAGCACCAAATGGGAAATTGCCAAGACACGAATCAGAGTCAGATGACAGGGAAGCACCCACACACAGGGAGGAGGGTGTTGAGGAAATGCCTGTTGATGGTGTTCAATTTGGCAGTGACATCCATGAACCTCAAAATGAAACACTGAAGAAGAAGAAGAAGAGACAGACCCTTGTATTTTCAGCTACCTTGGCACTTCCTCCTGGATTCAAGAAAAAGTTAAAGAGGGGTTTCCTAGGAGATAATGCAGTTTCAAAGAAGAATGAATACTCAGTAGCATCACTTTCAGAGAGAGCTGGGGTGAGCCATCAAGCTGCAATCATTGACCTCACCACCCAAACAGTTGTTGCAAAGAAGCTTGAAGAATCTGTTATTGAGTAAGGATTGAATCCCTTTTGCCATTTTCTGTACATAGCCCAAACCATCCTTTAGCTTTCAAGTTCGAAGTCATGGGGGCAAAGCACTATGTTCAGATACATTTCAGTTTCCACACTTCTAAAGATTTAGTGTTAGACATGCATAGCATGGTGATGGTTGGAATTTATGTGCTTGGGGGATGGCAGATGTCGCGAGGAAGAAAAAGATTCATATTTGTACTATGTGTTGAAGGTGCATGGATGTGGTCGGACACTGGTGTTCTGTACATCCATAGCTGCACTTCGTCGTGTGTCAGCCCTGCTTCGTCTCCTTCAAGTCCCAGTGTGGCCACTGCATGCACAAATGCAACAGAAACAGAGACTAAAGGTACAGCAAAATGGATTTGTTTACTCCTTGCACAAGGCGAGAAGTGCACAACAAGGGACTAAAAGCTTGGTCTCATATGTCAGAGCTGCCAAATCAGAGGACAGTGATGAAAGGATGAGGCAATTATTTGTCTGCAGTAGACAATGCTGCAAAATGTTAAGAGTAATACACAGATACCTGGGGTTGGACAGCAAGATGTGACAGAGCTTGGTGGGTTTGTGTAGGCAATGGATAGATTCAAATCAAGTGAAGATTGTGTGATGGTTGCAACAGACGTGGCTGCCAGAGGTCTTGACGTGGAAGGCATCCGTACTGTCATCCATTACCAACTGCCACATTCTGCTGAGGTATATTCCATATCACCAGAAACTGTGCCTTGGTTGCAATATGTGGTATGATCAATGTCCTTTGCATCCACACCTGTGGTATACCCCAAGAGATTATGACAATGTTTGTGATGTCAGTGCAGATGTATGTGCACAGAAGTGGGAGAACTGCTCGTGCTGACACAGATGGATGCAGCATTGCGCTAATCTCTCCTGCAGATCGTTCTAAATACTCAACACTGTGTCGGGCTCTTTCAAAGGTGTGAGTAATAAAGCTAAAGCAATAGATGCTTTGGATATTTGTCTTTTATGATGTGTGGTGGTTGGGATAAAAGAGGCCTATCACCATGGATTTGAAGTTAATTGGTATGTGAACAGTCTTGAAAGATAAGCCATGCACAAGAACCTTGGTAATCTATTGAGGAATATTAGAAGAGCCAGTTTCTGAGATACAATGGGCATCTGAATGCCAAATTACAAATGTCACCAGAATGTTTTAACACTCATTTCTGCATTTCACCAGGCTGATCATGGAGTCAGCTTCCTTTTCCATGCAGGCAGGGTGCTTATCATCATATTGTTTGCTGCATGTGCAGGCCAAGGGATTGTCAGCATTCCCAGTTGATGTGACCTACATGCCAGCAGTGCAAAGACGTGTATCACTGGCTTGTGAGGTTGACAAAGTGCTCCGCAAACACTCTCAGGTCATTACTAGATACCCTGTTGGGTGACCAAATGGTGCATGCTGTCTAGCTGCCTATTGTTGGGTGCCTGGACTGTTCCCTTGGTACTTATTTCAGACATTCTCCAGTCTCCACTCCCAGAGGATCTGTCTGATTTCAGGCTATGTAAGGCACATTGTGGTCCAAGGAACAACCTATTCCTGTGTTCTTGCAAATGTCAAATGAAGTCCTGGGTAAGGAACAGTATCCTGGACATGCAGTTAGATTATGCAAGAATGGGACTGAAAAACAACTCTTGTCTTGTTGCAGTCAAAAGCAGAGCAGTCATGGCTAACTCGTCATGCAGAGGCTTTGGAGATTAAACTACAAAATAGTGATGAAGATGAGATGGGTCCATCATCTTCAAAGAAGAGTGGCCTTGTGGAGGTCCAAAAGTTGCAGCAGGTATCTAAATGTTTTCTAGCTGCCAAACCAGAAGTGGGGGATTTTTTCCATTGGTTGCGAGTTGCTAAGTTCTACATGATCTTGGATCTTCTTCATGGCATGTAATCAAATACGGCCAGTACCTTGTTATGCCACCAAAAAAATGTAGTCGATGTATGCTGGATGCATAGCTACTGTAGCACCTGGAGTATATGTATAAAGTGTATAGAGGATATCATACTTGTGCTAATGAAATATGGCAATCTGTACTTGCCAAATGTAGTAGAGGAAACCTGTGATTGGCTCTGTTGGGATGGACTGCAAGAAACACTTTGTCTAAAACTGAGCTGTGTGCTATCCCAGTTTTAGACACTTGCATGTCCCTAGCTTGTGTTAATTTGAGTTTGTGTGGTGATGCTTGTGTTGTCAGGATCTACACAACCTTTTGAAGCAACCCCTTGAACCCAAGGCCTTCTCTCGGCGCTATATTACTGGGGTACATGACTGCTTTTTTCCTGCCTTTCCTGCACTTCTCAGATCATATGTAGCTGAAAAATAAAATTGGCTAGGTGCCAGAGTGTTTAAGCTGATCACTCAACGGGATGTGGTCTGTTATTGTGCAGTCGGGGATATCTCCTTTGCTTGCCAAGCAGCTCAAGGAGTACACTGCTACAAAAGCATCTAAGGTTGGCATGCATCTATCTAATAACAGTGGCAAACAGGGTAGGTTAGTAGTGATTGGGCAGGAGGCAATGGAGCCTTTAGATGCCCTCCGCAAATCTACATCCCATCCTGCATCATTGGAGAATGTGATCAGGTCCAAGAGAAGGAGACGAAAGTAAAACAAATCAGGTATCTTTCACAAAATTGATCCCCCATATGTTCCCACACAAGTGCAAATCAGCCAATTTCAATTGTCACCATCAGTCCCATGTATCTATTCCACACATACATGAGGTTTGATGCAGTTACAACAGTTGCCAGCAGAATTTTGCACGTGCAAAGATGAAGTAGCAAGCTATTCTGCAGAAAATGGTGGCACTGAATCATGATGCTGATTGCCTGTGTTTTCTTAGTTAGCTGTGGAGGTGATGTGTGGTAGAGCAATCAGAAGAGAGACAATTTTGATGTGGTCATGTCTCAGGATATTGATCAGGTTAGCATCTTTTGTTTATACCAGAAATGAGGGAGGTGGAAGTAGGTTAGAGCTCAACTTGAAGCCCTGGAGGCAAGGCCTAATGGCTCTATTTGTGTAATTGTGTAATGAATTTCATGTAAGGACAAAAGGACCAATCTATTAGTGACTGAGGGAGTGTACGAAGCAATTTGAGCTTGAACAGCTTGGTGGATGTCATCCAGTCAGTTTGACTGTATGCTGTTTGTATTTCCTGGTAGTGATAAAGTCTAGACCAACCAAGAAACACCCCTAACACAATGGTGAAGTACACTCTATCAACACACACCCCAAATCTAACACATGTCCAGTGTCTAACCCATTACCAAAATGCATGAACCCCAAAACCAACATCTTCTTTTTCTTTTAACACTCACACCATCTCGATGAACAAAATCTAAACTTGTGGGCAGTGATTTACAATGATAATGGGGATCTAAGGTTCCTCTAAACCTAACTTGCTGAACACAAATCAATGCCATGACGCAATGGGAATGGAGGTTCCATCCCCCTATTCTAAATCACCATTTTATTCCTATGTGCTCTCTTCCTCTCCTCCTTGGCCAGGAGTCTACTCCAAACCCTTGCACCCTCTCTCCTAGTGGTGCTCTTACTTGTGATGCCTAGCTCTTGAATTATGGCTCCACTTTCTAGTTATATTTTTGTTTTTCATCTTCAAGTATTGTTCGCATTCTTATTCATATGTTGCAAGTACAAGTATGTGCTCCTAGTCCTAAGGTGTTCATGTTTCCCCCATGTGTGTTTGCAAGTGTTGGTGTTTTAAATTCATGTTCAAGTTCAATAGGCCTTCTCCCATTTGTGTCCTAATATTAAGGTGTTTGCACTCATGTTTGTTACATTTCTTCCCCTAATTGTGTTCCTAGTCCTTAGGTGTTCATTCTTATGTTGGTTCCCTTCCCCATGTTGGTGATCTTGGTCCTAAGGTGTTCAAGCATCATGTCTATTACCTTATGGGCCCTATTTGTGTCTTGGTCTTAAGGTGCGCATGTTCATTGCCTTCCCCATGTCTGTGCTTTTGGTCTCAAAGTGATTCCTAGTTTTTTCTGTTTTGATCCCTTGAGGTGTTTGCACTTGTGTTCATTGCCTTCCCCATGTCTGTGCTTTTGGTTGCAAAGTGATTCCTAGTTTTTTCTGTTTTGATCCCTTGAGGTGTTTGCACTTGTGTTCATTGTCTCCCCCTTATTCTTGTCTTGGTCTTGAGGTCTTCACACTCATCTCCATTGCCTTCCCCCCTATTGATGTTTTTGATCCTAAGGTGTTCACATTTGTGTTCATTGCCTTCATTATGAGAAATAGAAGGTTGTGTTGAACATCTAGATACATGGCAATGAGGATTTCTATGGACACAATTTCTCATAGTGTTCATTCCCTTGGTGCTTTTGGTTTTGACATGTTCATGTTTGTATTTCTTGCCTTCCTCCCTTGTTTGGGTTCTTGGTCTTAAAATGTTCATGTCAATTGTTTTCCTTCAATTTCCTAGCTTTTATTGTAATGAGAAGGTTCACAACTTTATATTCAGCTAGGTGAGCTCATAATCCAACTTGAAAGTTGTAGTTGAACTAATCCCAACTTATCTTTTTAATTGCATTTACTAAGTAGTTTAAGTTGAATTTTGCCCTTGCATGTTGATCAATTGACCTTTGAGCTCAATCATAATTTGAAAATAATGGCTTTTCTCGCCTACTTTTCCTCCCTTTCCTTCTTCCTATTTTCTATTATATCTTTAGTTGCCTCCTATTTCATTGCCTTTTGATGCAAAGTCTTCAAATATTAGTTTGAAATTATAACAAAAAGAATAGCAATTAATAAAGTGAAGTTCAATTGTACTAATCTTTTCCCCCAATAACTTGTAAAGTTGATGCATTATCAACTTGTTGCATAATAAGTTGCCTTGTTTATTGCCCAATTAATAATCTTTTTAATGCATTATTTGGAAACATTTTGAAGATCTCTCTAATATATACATAAAAATATATGTGCAAGATTGACATTTATTTATTTATTTATTTATTTTTCTAATGTTGCATCAATTGCAAGCAACCCAAAAAGGATTTAGCATTGAATGGTGATAAGTTTTTGAAATTTGAAAAAAAGTGAATATTTGTTTTAAAAAATGGCCCCCAAACTAAAATCCAAGTTGACATGTGGTGAAGAGCTTTTGAATTATTTTCAAAGAAATTTGGAAAATTTCTCCCAAAGTCTAGGGAATATGCAACCAATTTTTTATATTTTCAATTGTGAAGAAATTTGCAAAAACAAAAAGTGTGTGCAACAAAGATCCATTCATCAATTGTGTTATAGTTCTTAACATTTAAAAGTGTTTAAAACCAAGTAAGGCCTACCTAGGATAGAGACGCTAGATCTTGGACTTTATATACAAAGTTTACAATAATATTAGCCCAAGTATATTGTAGCCAAATTTGTGCATTACCCAAGTCACACTCATTGTGCCTTTGACCCCAATCTTAAATTTCCTACACTTTCCCTACTAGCCATGAAGCCAAATTGTTCCAACATGTGGAAGGAAGATGAATGGAAGAAAGTGACCCAAATGTTCTCTTCCCCTTAATGAACTTTGTTTTGTGAGAATTAAAGAGAAATGACATTGATTCTGATTGCCATGAAAACAATTGACACATCATGAAGAAACACAATAGTTGAAGGCATCAAGCTATGACAATAGGACCATACCTGAAATTAATATTTCAAATATTTCACACAAAACAATTCGCAAAAGGTCTAGTTGAAAAAAAAAATAATAATAAATTATTACTATTTGTCAAAATTGATAAAAATTTGAACTCCCACATCTTGTGAAGAAAAACTTTTTATTCTCCCAACCATTGAGTTATTATGACAAATACACAACAAAAGTTTGTACTTTGCATAATTAGTCCTCAATTGTTGAAATTTTGAAACCATCTAACCTCATTTTTTTAGAAAAAAAAAATTGGCAATGAAGTGCCAAACAATCGATGGTGGGTTGGGGATCAACTACTTTCAATGAAGTCATCTTGAGTGATATTTTTGGTCCAAAAGAGTTCATAACAAATGATTTATGACTAATAGGTAGGCATAGATGCTAACAAAGAGCCAAATCAAAAGTAAAAGACCTCTTTTCAATTCCCAACCATGGTACCTATTTCCTTTCAACTTTCAATGCTATCCCCCCATGGGGGCACGAGGAGTTCTAATGTCCTTTTTTGAGCTCTTGCATCCTTCAATGGCGAGTAATGCCTAATTTGTGGAAATTATTTTGAAAATTGGAACTGGTATGAAGTGAAAATATCTTGTGGCAATTTTTTTGGCTAATTTTGCAAAAATCATTTTTCAGGGACTAAAAAATATTCTCCACCAATGAGGATTTTGTATTACCCCTTTCTTACCCCCTCCCCCCCCGCCCCCCAGGTTCCACCTTCCAGAAAACCGCAAGGAAGGACCACCGTTAAGGATATATATCTCCCAGATGCAGGATTCCTATTGGACGTTGGACCAAAAATATCATGCTAGGCTAAAGGGCTTGTTCCTTGCCACCTGGAAATTAAAAAAGAAATTGGCCCCCACCCTTTTAGAGCAATAAATATCCACAGCTTTGTTTTGTGCCTTTCTAAAAGGGCCCCCTTAACTTCCCTGGTCAACTTTTTTTTTTTGTTTTCAAGTTTAATTTCATCGTTTTCATGTTAATTTTTATTAGGGGGCAGAGGCGGTCGGGCAAGGGCAGGTCAACCTTCCAAATGAAAGAGAAAATTCTGGGTTGCTCTCAGAAGGTGACATTTTAATTTTATTCAGGGTTCCCCAATTAAGACTTTTGGGGTTTTATTATTATTTTTATTTTAAATTTTTTTAAAAAATTTAAATAAAATTTTCAATAATGTTTTTGGTTTGGTTGCTGGGTGGGGATATGTATTTTATTATATCAGCCAGGTAAAGGATGAATAAAAATTTGACAAGAAATTCACCCTACTAAAGCCGAGACATATATAAGTGAGTGTGGGGGTAAAGCATATGACAGAGGGCTTTACTAAGGGCTTTATCAAGTGTAAAGACCTGCCTCAATTTCTTCATAATTAAAAATAAATAAACAGATAAAAATCTATTTTCATTAAGAGGGCTCAAAAAGGTAAACATACCAATGTTGGTGCTGGTGAACCTGGGCAGCTAAAAATTTCTAAATTTCTAAACTTTGGCTTCCAATAAACAGAAATAAATTCACCTAAAATGCTCATCATCATCAGTGCACCCTAAAGAAACCTTTAGAAAAAACCCAATTAAATTTTTTTTTTTTTTTTTTTTTTTAAAACAAAAAAAACCTTATGTCATTATAGGCTGTTCCCTAAAATTTGGGGCTATTTGGGCAGTAATATTATGGCATGTGACAGACTTGAGATATTTGTCGCTGCTGGGCCTCCGCCCTCTTTTGGATGCCCAGGTGTTGCCAATTTGTTTGATACTTTGAAAAGGTCACACCCGGGACACCAAAAATAGGCTCAAACTTTCTTATTTTACTCCAAAAAATCTTCCAGATTGTTACAAACAAACATATGTCCTAGCACCCCAACTACCGTTTTAGTGTGTTAGCAAGGGCAATATCATCATCCCGTAGGATGTTTTTGTTCGTTAATTTAAGTTTCGTAGGGATTTATCCTA
>Ga0116228_10006836_pt1 | contig 10196 bp, 6 predicted proteins | sample S1TSphfallax_2_FD_89694 | JGI IMG/M metagenome (GOLD analysis project Ga0116228, IMG submission 89694) | Host-associated microbial communities from peat moss isolated from Minnesota, USA - S1T2_Fc - Sphagnum fallax MG | ecosystem: Host-associated > Plants > Peat moss > Unclassified | place: USA... | reverse complement strand
GGGCTCGGGCTCGGCTGCTCGACGGCTTGGGCCGCACCGCCCGATACCTCAACGATGCCGCAACTCGACCTGCCGCAGGCCACGCCGGCCGAAGCGGTCGCGCCGGGGCCCGTGTTCGCCTTCACGGCGACTGCGGCCTCGAACTATATTTTCCGCGGGATCAGCCAGACGGAGAACGCCGCGGCGGTGTTCGGTTCCGGCCGGGTGTCCTACGATAATTTCTACGCCGGAGTCGGCGCCGAGAACGTCGATTTCCACAACCGCACGACCGCTGAATACGATCTGTCGGTGGGTTGGACGCCGGTCGTGCATGGCTTCAGGTTCGATATCGGGGCGGTCCGCTACGGCTATATAGACCAGCCGTCGCATACCGAGATCGACACGGTGGAAGTCAAGGCCGTGGTGCTGCATGACTTCGGCCCCGCAACCCTCAGCGCCGCGGTCTTTTATTCCGGGGATTATTTCGGCACGCATCGGAATGATGTGTATGTGGAAGAGCGCGGCGCCTACAGGATCACACCCAAGCTGTCGGTCAGCGGCGCTGTCGGGGAGCGGCAGGGCGAAGGGCAGGCGACGCGGATGAACTGGAACGCCGGCGCCACCTACGCTCTCACCAAGCATGTGGCGTTCGACCTGCGCTATGCCGACACCGACCAGCACGACCTCGGCAAGACCTACGACAGCCATGTCACGGCGGCGATCAAGGCGTCGTTCTAATCGCCCGGCCCGCCAGGTCCGGGGGAGGGAACGGCTAGCCATATGTCCTTCAAGCGCATTCTCATCACGGTCGATACCAGCGAAATCGGCGCCCATGCGACCCTGGTCGGCTTAGAGCTGGCCTCAGCGCTCGGCGCTGAAGTCGCCTTCATTCACGCCATCGGCCCGGCGGTGTCGGACGGGGCCTGGTACGCGGTCGCCTCGCCGGAGCTGACCCAGCCGCCGGACGAAGAGATCTTGCAGGTCCTGGCCAACCTGCAGGGACGCGCGCCGATTCCCGAAGACTCGCAAAGATTCGTCCCCGTAGGTGATCCTGCAGCGTCAATCGCGGACACCGCGCGCGATTGGTCGGCCGATCTGGTCGTGATCGGTAGCCATGGCCGGGGCGGCCTAGACCGTGTTGTGCTCGGCAGTGTCGCAGAAAGCCTCGCGCGGCATGCGCCGTGCCCAGTGCTGATCGTACGCACCTAGGACCGGCGCAGGCATGGTCAGCGGGGGGAACCATGGGCGCGCCGGCACGCGGCGGCGGACATTATGAAATGCTTATGCGCGCGCCTGAAAAAACGAATGGAGAGCTAAGGCCGCCTTCCCCTAAGGTCTGGTCAGGGTGGAACTGAAGACTTCATCTCTGGGTCCTCTATTCCTGGTCGATGAATTCCGTATCGAGCCTCGGATCAACGAGGTCGATTAGCTGTTTTCGCCATTGTGTAGGGCGGATATCGCGCAACTTGTTTACAGATATTGGGGGATGTCGTGACATTTACTCATCGGTGCTGCGCTATGGCGCTGCTCAGCAGTTCGGCGATGTCTTTGGCGCTTGGCGCCCATGCACAGACAGCGCCCGTGGCGAACGCGCCCGCGCCCCTGGCTCCAGCGCCCCTCACTGAAGTCGTCGTCACGGCGCTGAAGCACAGTTCCACCGTGCAGACGACGGCCGCCAGCGTCGAGGCGTTCAGCGGCGCGGATCTGCAAGCCCGCGGCGTCGCCAGTCTGGCCACCTTGGCTCAAGGCACGCCCGGCGTGTCGCTGAAGAGCGAGGGACCGAGCCAGACGGAAATCGAGATGCGCGGCATGACGTCGAGCGGCGGCAACTCCGCCACGGTCGGGTTTTACCTCGACGACATTCCAGTGACCGGACCGGCAAACGGTCAGAACGGCCACGCCGTGATCGACCCGGATCTTTATGATCTCAGCCGGATCGAAGTCCTGCGCGGACCGCAAGGGACCCTGTTCGGCTCAGGATCGATGGGCGGCACGGTGCGGCTGATCACCAATCAGCCCGATCCGAGCGGCTATCACGCCTCGGCGCAGACCACGCTTTCGGGAACCGAAGGCGGGTCTTTCAACCACAACGACAACGTCATGGTGAATATCCCGCTGGTGCAGGACAAGCTGGCCCTGCGGATCGTTGGCAGCGAGAACTACACCAGCGGCTGGATCGACCGCGTGGTGGCCGAGCCCGGCACGTTCCCGCGGGCCGATCCCACCGGCACGATCCGCGGCGATGTCGCCGCGGCGCCGGTTGAAAAACAATATCCGGGATCCAACGCCTATCAGCTCTACGCGGCGCGGGTGACCCTGCTCTGGCGACCGACTGAGGACCTGACGATCACGCCCTCGTTCTTCTACGAAAGCAGCAAGCAAAACGGTATCAGCGCCTACGACAGCGTCAGCGCCACGAACCAGGCGCCGGGCGCTGGCCTGGCCCACTACCAGCCCTTCGATATCGCCGAGCCGCTGACCGATGACTTCAAAGCCTATAGCCTCAACATCAATTATGAGACGCCTTGGGCCGACCTGACGTCCAGCACCACCTACTGGTCGCGGGTCTCCACGCAAACCGAGGAGGCCAGCGAGGCGTTCAACAACCCGGACACGGGCGTCACCAACTACGCCAACGGCGTCAACGCCAGCGGCTTCGGCTACTATGGTCCGAGCGGGTCGGGTCCCGAAGTCGGCTATGAAAAGGATACGACCAATCAGTTCACCGAGGAGTTGCGGGCGACCTCCAAGGGCGGCGGCCCGCTGACCTGGGTGGCGGGGCTCTACTATAGCCACTACCACTCCACCTGGACCTTCAACGGCCAGACGCCGAACTTCTCCTCCTATACCGACCTCGGCTCTTTATTCCCAGGCGGCACGCCCGCGCCGGCGACCACGCCCGACTGGTTCGTCGCCTACGAGCCCTCCACCAATTCCCAGGCCGCCGCCTTCGGCGACGTGACCTATGCCTTCACGAGCGCGCTGAAGCTGGATGTCGGCGGGCGATACACCCATGACGACTACCGCTTCTCGTCCTGCATCACCGGGTGGGGATCGGCTCAAGGCGCCGCCACCCCCTCGTGCACGGGCGTGATCAGACTGGCCAGCGACAGTTTCGACCCGAAGGTCACCCTCTCCTACACCTTCGATCGGAACATGATGGCCTACGCCACGGCGGCGAGCGGGTTCCGCCCCGGCGGCGGCAACGCGCTTTATCCCACCACCGGCCTCGTCTGGGGCGCGGCGTTCAAAGAGATGAATTATACGGGCAGCAAGTTCCCGAGCACCTACAAACCGGACCGGGTATTGAGCTATGAACTCGGCGAGAAGGCGCGGTTCTTCGATCGCCGCCTGACCGTGAACGCCAGCGTCTATTACGAGCATTGGCGCGACATCCAGCTCGAAGCCTATCCGGACGACTGGGCGCTCAACATCAACGGCAAGCTGGCGACCATCTACGGCGCCGAGATCGACACCGTCACGATCCTGGGCGGCGGCTTCGATCTGCAGCTCTCAGGCGGTTACGTCCACACCAGGCTGGACGGCGGCCCGCACTGGGATATCACGCCCCTCGACGTGCTGCCGGAGGTGGCGCCGGAGAGCGGCACCGCGATTCTCAACTATTCCCGCCAAATCAACGACGATTTCAAGTTCACCGCCAAGGTGGAGAACACCTACACGGGCCGACGCTATTCCCTGGCGTTTCCGGAGCCGAACACGCCCTATGGCCAGTATGTGCCCATGGCGGCTTACGACCTGACCAATATTCGGGCCGGCATCAAGTATCGCGACGCCTGGACCGCCACCCTCTTCGTCGACAACCTGTTCAATAAACACGCGCAGTTGGAGAGCCTCTATCCTGAAAACCTGGGGAGCGCCGCCTTCAACCGCGTGATCACCAACCAGCCGCTCACGGGCGGCGTGGATATCAGTTACAAATTCTGACCCGATGCGCGGGTGGGCGGGCTGAGAGGCCCGCCGATCGCCGGCGCGCCTCAAAGCGGACCGATCAAATCTCGTTCGCCTTATGAAACCCTCCAATAATCACGATGGAATTTTTATGTCTCCCAGGAGCATAAGGCGGGCACGGTGTTGTGCCGGACAATGTGGTTAAGGCCATGAGCATTTCCCATAAAGACTATCCGTCCCTCGTCTCTTCCATGCCTCTTGATCCGCTTTGTGAGCGCAGCGTCGATCGACTTCTCAAAGCCGTCGATGCAGCGGGCGCTACCTGCATCACCGTGGCGGGGCCCCTCGCGGGCGCGGCCATGAGTTCGCTTTGGCGACGGGGTGTCGAGCGGGTCGAGGCCGCGCGCCGGATCACTTCTCCGAACGCCGACCAACTCAGCCAGATCCTCTTGATCATCGGCTGCGCCAGCGTCGATCAGATCGCCGAGACCTTGAGCAACGTCCTCCCGATCCTTGCGCCGGGCGGCGCCCTCGGCATCGACGCGAACCGGATCGGCGCAGTCAGCGAACGCTCTCGTCTCTGCCGATTGCTGGCCCACCGCGGACTTCGCTACGCGCCCGGCATCGAACTTCACGCCGAGATCGTCGCCCACAAGCCAGACCTTAGCGAGGCGTTCGCGCTGGCCAGCTGATGCCTGTCGCGGGGCCGCTTGGGGCAGGGGGCGTGCAGCCGTGCTCGGCCGCGTCAAGGGGCGCTACGCTTGAACCCTTGACCCGCCCTGCGTCCGACGCCCACCGCATCGCCGTCGCGCACAGGACGGGTCAAGGGCGAAGAGCGGAGCATCCCTTGACCAGACCGAGCACGGCGGCACACACCACGCCCCAAGACCCGCCAAAATCGCCAGAACCCCGACAAAGTCAGAACGCCTCCAGGCCCCGCACGCCGGCGCCCGCGCTGATCTCCAGGCGATAGCCGAGGCCCCGTTCCGCCCAGATCCTTACCCGGCCTGCCCCATCCTGTCCGAGCTTGCGCCGCAAGGTGGAGATCGAGGTTCGCAGTCTGGCGCCGTCTTCGGAGCCATCTTGAACGGCGAGTTTCAGGCACGACGTCTTAACGACGGCGCCCCGCGCCTGCGCCAACTGAGCGAGCACGGCGAACTCTGCAGGGGATAAGACCGCGACGGCGTGGCCGCGCCTGATCTCCCATCGCACCAGATCGATCTCCAGGTCGCCGAGCTGCAACAGGCGCGGCGTGCCGGACCGCGCGAGGCTCTTGTGGCGGGCGGCCTTGAAGCGGGCCCGCAGCTCGCCTTCGTCCATCGGACCCGTCATGCAATCATCGGCGCCGAGGTCGAGCATGTCGATCGTCGTGCGCGCCGAGGCTTCGCCGGCGATGGCCAGAACGGCGCCGGTGTAAAGAGTGCGGAGCCGGGTCAACGCAGCGCCTGCATCGATTTCGGCCATATCGACATCGAGGATGACGGCGGCGGGGTCCGATCGCGCGACCGCATCCAAGCCCGACCCTAGATCCTCAAGCGCTTCGATCGGGGCGCCGGCCTCTGCGAGGGTCCGCCGCACAAAGCGGCGCGTCGACGCCGCTTCGCTGATGACCAGGAACCGTCTTCCGGCCAAACCCATCGGGCGACCCAAGGGGACGGCCTCAGAAGTGAAGGATCGCGTCGCCGGAGAGCACCGCCTCCTGGCGGCGGTCAGGCAAGAGGCCCTTGTTGCCGTTGCCGTCGAAGGCGTCCTTGCCGGCGCGGTAGTAGGCGATCTCGGGCCGCAACTCGACCTGGGGCGAGAGCCAGTGCTGCAATCCGGCCGCCAGGCCGATATAGCCCGTGGCGACGCCGGTGCGCTGGCCTTGCATGTCGTCGAAGTATTCGGTGCGGACGGTCAGGTTGTCGAGGGGCGAGACCTGGTAGTTCCAATAGGCCAGCTCGGCCTGGACGTTGGCGCGGCACTTCAGGGTGGCGACATCGCTGCACTGGGCGGCGTCGGGGGCGTTGAAGCGAAAGGTGGGGCCTGAGAACGGCGTGCCGCCGTTGGCCATGATCGTCTGCACCAGAGGGTTGTCGGCGTTCGGCACGTCGGTCTCGTGGACATTGTAGACTTCGAGGGCCACGTGGAATTTGGGCGTGAACTTGTGATAGTAGGTAAAGCCCTTCCACTGCAGATTGTTGTAGCCCCACACGCCGCTATTGATGCCGTTGACGCAGACGTAGAGATCGTCATTGGCGCTGTCGGACTGATAGCGGATGCAGCCCGAAAACGACGGCCGGGCCCCCGGGTCCTTGCGGAAGACAGCGTTCGGATAGAGCGGATTGGGGAAGGGGTTCGCTTTGTTTTGCCCAAAATTGCCCGCGTAGGTGTCCGTGCCGTCGGTCACGCCCGCCTGCAGGAATAGGTTCTTCGTCACCGCCAGGGTCGCCATGACCCCGGTGTTGGTGAAGTTGTCGAACGAGTACGTCATCGAGTGCGAGTACATGTAGTTGTTCGGGGCCAGTTGCGCCTCGATGTCGGGAATGGAGATGAAGCGTCCGGCGCGGATCAAAAGCCCTTTGGCGACCTGCGGGACGTAGAGCTCCGCATATTCCATCGGCAAGTCCCAGCCATAGGTCTTGTTGGACTTGGTCAGCTGGTTGGACCCGAGCCCGTCGGATATGGTGTAGCGATAATCGACCCCATAGATGCCGGAAAGGCGAAAGCCCCAGTCGATGTGGTCGGTCTGCACCGTATCCGGCGTCCGTTCGATGTAGAGAACGGTCTGGTCCATCTGCACGGTATTGGGATTGTAGTCATAGGCGGCGGGGGCGTTGCCGCCGCCGACATGGCTGGTGGAGACGTTCGCGCCGACTTCGACCCAGCCGTAGGCCTGAATGTGGGCATCCTGCATCAGCTTGCCGAGACCGGTGGGCGCAAGCCCGACCATCAGAGGACTGTCCACCGCGTTCGGGCGATTGGCCCCCAATGAGGTCGCCGCGCCATAAGGCCATTCGGTGAAGGGATAGGGCGGGGCGTTGACCGGTTGCGGCGGATAGTCGGCCCTGCGCCCCGTCGGCGCGTTGGGATCGGCGTCGGGACCCGGCTTGCCCCACTCGTGGCGATAATAATCGACCATGCGGGTTATGATGTCGCCGTTATCGACAGACGGCGGCGGGGCAGAGGGCGCGATTTGCGTCGGCGCGGCCTGAACCGCCTCGACGGCGGCCGAACCGCCAGGGGTAGCAAGCGAGGAGGCGTCCTCCGCCCTCGCCGAAAGCGGCAAGATAGCGGCGATAACAGCGGCCCCGGCCAGAAGCCGGGCGATCAAAGCGAACACGGATTTACCCCTTAATTGTCAGACTGCGGGCGCGAAGGCGCATCGCCTCGACCACCAAGACCCGCGCGCCTGCCCGATGACATGTCGAAAGCAGCGCCCGCCTCGGAGGGGATCGCGTCCCTGGACAGGGATTACGCTCGGGCGGCCTAAGCGATCGAGTTGGAAGCCTGACCGCCGGCATAAAGGCCGCATAAGGCAGGCCGGCGGCTGCGGCCGCCATAGATCGCACCATCGTGTCCAGGTTCGCTCTGCGCGTGGACCGGACGGCGAAACCCCTGGCGCGCGCAAGCTTCGCCTCCTAAAAACCCCTCATGCCGAAGCTTTCTTCCGCCATCGACGCCAAGGCCGACACGTTTGCATCGAACGCGGCGCTGAACCGGAGCCTTGCCGACGAGCTGCGCTCGCGGGTCGGCGGGGCGGCGCTGGGGGGACCGGAGGCGTCGCGGGCGCGGCATGTGGCGCGGGGCAAGCTCCTGCCGCGGGAGCGGGTGGAGCGGCTGCTCGATCCCGGCGCGCCCTTCCTGGAGATCGGCCAACTCGCCGCCTTCGGTCTTTACGACGGCGAAGCGCCGGGGGCGGGGATCATCTGCGGCGTAGGCCGGGTGTCGGGGCGCGAGGTGGTGATCGTCTGCAACGACCCCACGGTGAAGGGCGGCGCCTATTTTCCGATGACGGTGAAGAAGCACCTGCGCGCCCAGGAGATCGCCCTGCAGAACCGCCTGCCGTGCGTCTATCTGGTGGATTCGGGCGGCGCCAACCTGCCCCACCAGGCGGAGGTGTTCCCCGACCGCGAACACTTCGGCCGCATTTTCTACAATCAGGCGCAGATGTCGGCGCAGGGCGTCGCCCAGATCGCCTGCGTCATGGGCTCCTGCACGGCCGGCGGCGCCTACGTTCCGGCCATGAGCGACGAGACGGTGATCGTGAAGGGCTCCGGCGCCGAGAGCCAGGGCACCATCTTCCTCGGCGGCCCGCCCCTGGTGAAAGCCGCCACCGGCGAGATCATCTCCGCCACGGATCTGGGCGGCGCCGACACCCACGGGCGCAAGTCCGGCGTGGTCGATCATGTGGCGGCCAACGACGAACACGCCCTGGAGATCGTCCGCTCCATCGTCGCGCGCCTCGGGGTGAAGCAAGAGGCGCCCGTCAATAAGCGCGAGCCTCGCCCGCCGAAGTACGACCCTGCTGAGCTCTACGGCCTGATCCCGCCGGATGTCCGCGCGCCCTACGACGTGCGCGAGGTGATCGCCCGGATCGTCGATGGGTCCGAGTTCGACGAGTTCAAGGCGCTCTACGGGACGACCCTCGTCACCGGCTTCGCCCACATCTGGGGCTATCCCGTCGCCATCCTCGCCAACAACGGCGTCCTGTTCTCCGAAAGCGCGCTGAAGGCGGCGCATTTCATCGAACTGGCCTGCCAGCGGAAGATTCCCCTGGTGTTCCTGCAGAACATCTCCGGCTTCATGGTCGGCGGCAAGTACGAGGCGGGCGGCATCGCCAAGGACGGCGCCAAGATGGTCACCGCCGTCGCCTCGGCCAATGTGCCGAAGTTCACCGTCTTGATCGGCGGTTCCTTCGGGGCCGGCAACTACGGCATGTGCGGCCGGGCCTATTCGCCGAGGTTCATGTGGAGCTGGCCCAACAGCCGCATCTCGGTGATGGGCGGCGAGCAGGCGGCCTCCGTCCTCGCCACCGTCCGCCGCGAAGGGATCGAGGCCAAGGGCGGCGAGTGGCCGGACGCGGACGAAGCGGCCTTCAAGGCGCCGATCCGGGAACGCTACGAGGAAGAGGGCAGTCCTTACTATGCCACCGCCCGCCTCTGGGACGACGGGATCATCGACCCGGCCCAGACCCGCGACGTCCTCGGCCTCTCCATCGCCGCGTCCCTCAACGCCCCCATTCCCGACGCCCGCTTCGGCGTCTTCCGTATGTGATGATGATGAAGCGTCTCCTGATCGCCAACCGGGGCGAGATCGCCCGCCGCGTCATCCGCACCGCAAAGCGCATGGGGATCGAGACGGTGGCGATCTATTCCGACGCCGACGCCACTGCGCCGCACGTACGCCAAGCGACCCTCGCCCACCACCTCGGACCGTCCCCCGCGCGGGAAAGCTACCTCGACCAGGCCAAGGTGCTGGCGGCGGCCAAGGCCACAGGGGCGGATGCGATCCACCCCGGCTATGGCTTCTTGTCGGAGAACGCCGCCTTCGCCGAGGCCGTGGTCGCCGCGGGACTGACCTGGGTCGGGCCGCCGGCCTCCGCCATCACCGCCATGGGGCTGAAGGACGCCGCCAAGGCGCTCATGACCAAGGCCGGCGTGCCGACCACGCCCGGCTATCTCGGCGAGGACCAATCCCCCGAGCGCTTGCAGACCGAGGCCGACCGCATCGGTTATCCGGTGCTGATCAAGGCGGTGGCCGGCGGCGGCGGCAAGGGCATGCGAAAGGTGGAGCGGAGCGAGGATTTCCTCGCCGCCCTCGCCTCCTGCCAGCGGGAAGCGGCGGCGAGTTTCGGCGACGACCGCGTGCTGCTGGAGACCTATGTGCAGCGTCCCCGGCACATCGAGGTGCAGGTGTTCGCCGACATGCACGGCGCTGCGGTTCACCTCTATGAGCGCGACTGCTCCCTGCAACGCCGCCACCAGAAGGTGATCGAGGAGGCGCCGGCGCCCGGCATGGACGCCGCCACCCGTGCGGCGGTCACCGACGCGGCGGTGAAGGCGGCCAAGGCGGTCGGCTATGTGGGCGCGGGCACCATCGAATTCATCGCCGACGCGTCCGAGGGCCTACGCGCCGACCGCATCTGGTTCATGGAGATGAACACGCGGCTGCAGGTGGAGCATCCGGTGACCGAGATGATCACCGGCCTCGACCTGGTGGAATGGCAAATCCGCATCGCCAAGGGCGAGCCCTTGCCGCTGACGCAGGAGGCCATCCCGCTGACCGGCCACGCCATGGAGGCGCGGCTCTACGCCGAGAACCCCGCC
>Ga0116228_10006835_pt1 | contig 10196 bp, 14 predicted proteins | sample S1TSphfallax_2_FD_89694 | JGI IMG/M metagenome (GOLD analysis project Ga0116228, IMG submission 89694) | Host-associated microbial communities from peat moss isolated from Minnesota, USA - S1T2_Fc - Sphagnum fallax MG | ecosystem: Host-associated > Plants > Peat moss > Unclassified | place... | reverse complement strand
GTTGTTCTCCATCTCTCCGGGAGCGTGGTCGGCTTGTAGAGCTTCCTGGGCGGCCTGGTGAGGGATGTGTGTCCTGCCCGGGACGCTCGGTTGCGGGGTAGTCAGTCAGTCGAGCCAGGGAGCGAACGGAGCCAGATCGATTCCGGCGGGGACGACCCAGCGTTTCTGATCGGGTTGCCAGTGGGCACCTAAAGCCTTGGCCTGATCCTTCGCGGCGAAGGGGACCTTCAAGACGGTGACGGCCGCGGCGCTGCGCGCGCCGGCTGGTGGTGGGGACGGCAACGCCGCCGCAGCGGCGCCGGCGTTGCCGTTCACCGCCTCCGTGGGGATCTCGAACACGGCGCGGTCATTGGGCCGGACGAGCCAATCGATGAAGCGCTTGCCCTGGAAGGTCAGCTCCTGGGGCGAGCTGCCGGCGTGCTCGAGTTGCTCCAGGATGAAGGCGCCCAGGAGGATCTTGCGGCGGGCATCGAGGCGACGCTGCGATTTACTGGGGCGATCGAGCGAGGCGAGCTTGGCCTTCAACTTCGCGCGCTTCGCCTGGAGGGCTTTGAGGGCCTCGGCTTTCTTCAGGTCGATGGCGGCGAGCTTCGCTTGGATGTCTTCGCGGGTGGCCATGTTCACGTTCCGGGTCTTGGGGTTTCGAAGCCTAGCACACCGACGAAGATTGCAGCACAGCAGCGAGGGGCGTAGTCTCGAGGAATGCAGCGGCCAAAAGAACTCGACGGCAGGAGAGGGGCGCACTTATGAGTTTCCCGCAAAGCCGGGAAACTCAACGCGCGTCCAGGGGCTCCGCCCCCGGCACCCCTGCCGGAGGCGGAGGCGGATCGGTCGCATTGCGTTCGCGGCCTGTTGCCGCTCACTCCACACTCCCTCCGGAGCCAACCGCTTTGGGCGGTTGGCGGAGTCGGATCGGTCGCACTGCGCGCGCGGCTATTGTTCTCTCTCTGGGCCACGCGCTACGCACTCCCTGCGGACGGCCGCCGCCGGCTTGCCGGCCGTTGCCTTAAGCCGTGCGACAGGGGCACTTCCACTTGCATGTGACTGCTGGTGCTAAGGGCGCCGGGGCCGAGCATGCCCAGTACATCGCGCGCGAGGGGCGCTTCAAGGCGGAGAAGTACGGCGAGATCGGCGAGCACGAGGTCGGCAATCTCCCTGAGTGGGCGAGAGGGTCGGCGGCGCGGTTCTTTGCCGCGGCGGATACCTACGAGCGTGCCAATGGGAATACGTATCGGGAGTTTGAGATGTCGCTGCCCATCGATCTCTCCCAGCCTGAGCGCGTGAAACTCGTGCGTGAGTTCGTGGCGGAGCAGCTCGGTGACCGGTTTGCTTATTCGTGGGCGATCCATGAGCCGAATGGGCACAACCCGCATGTGCACATCATGTTCTCGGAGCGAACCCTCGACGGGATCGAGCGCGGGCCTGAGCAGTACTTCAAGCGCGCGAACACCAAGCATCCTGAGCGTGGCGGGCACCTGAAATCGGACTGGTTCACCGGCCGTGGCGGGCCGGAGGCGATCGAGGTTTTGAGGGCGCGGTGGGCGGAGGTGCAGAACCACGAGTTCGAGCGCTTGGGTCTCGATGTGCGGGTCGATCACCGCAGCTTGAAAGACCAAGGCATCGAGCGCGAGCCGGGGCGGCATCGCGGGCCGGCGGTGAGCGGTATCGAGGCGCGCGGGAAGGTTGCGGACGTCTCGGTGCGGCGTGAGGCGGAGCGGGTCGAGCGCGCCCAGGAACGGGCCGCGGTGCAGGCCGAAGTCCGTGTCGTGACGCGCGAGGAGCTGGCGATCGAGCGGGTGGCGATGCGGGAGCGGCGGGAGCTCGCGCGCGAGGTGACGGGTGCGGATCGGGAGTTGATGTTGCCGCTGCTTGAGGCGGATCGGCGCGAACAAATCGGCCGCGCGCAGGCCGCGGCGGAGCGGCGGGTGGAGCGACGCCAGGGCCTCGGAGTCGGTGAGCTTCGAGACAAATTATTGTCCCAGGCGCGGGCGTTGCGGGCGCGGATCGGGCGAGAGCTCGGACGGGTGAAGGAGTGGATCGCGGAGCGGTTCCCGGATCCGCTCAAGCAGATCAAGGAGCGCTCGCGGGAGCTCGTCGATACGGTGGCCGAGAAGGCGCAGCGCGCGATGGGACGGGGAGGCCGGCCAGGCGCTGAGACGGATAAAACGCCCGAGCGTGATGCGGCGCCGGTGGCCCCCGAGGGAGGCGCGAAGCCGCAGTCGTTGGAGGAGATCCGGGCGGCGGCGCGCGAGCAGTGGCTTAAAAGTCGGGCACTCCAAAAGGAGAGCGGCGCGGCGACGGACCTCGAGGGTATTCGCCGTCAGGGGCGGGAGGACTGGCTCAAGTTACGGGCGGAGCTAGCGCGAGAGGCCACGCCGCCGGCGCCGGCGCGCAACATCGAGCCCACGGCGGAGCCCGAGGCTGATCGGGATAAAAAGCGCGATCGCGGCATCGATGATGACTATGGGCTTTAAGCGGCGGAAAAATCATCGCCGCCGGTATGGGCTATCTCGGAAGTGGAGAGGATTCAGCGGGTTGCGCGCGTTGGGATAGCCACGATGTATATTCGGGGGCCTTGATAGCTCGATAAACCGTTCAACGTCAACAAGTTGCAAACGGCGGGCTATCCCACCTTTTATCTTGCATCCCTGCCATCCGTCGCGTCGGTGTCTTCTCCTTCGTCGCTCTCGTCGCACCCAAAGGCATCAGCAGGGTAAGGGGCGATCGATTCGGCGAGCGGCAAGCGTACCGGTCTTAGCGTCTTCCCCCACGGCTCGATCTCGAGGAAGGTCAAGGTCGTGTCGCGCGCCCACAGGACTACTTCGACTTCGTTATTCCCTGCGGTGCGGCCTACGCCGCTGACGATGGGCCGGCCTTTGTCTCTGAGCTCATCGAAGAAGAGCGAATCGCACCCGCACTCGCAGCCTTCAATAACCGTCAGTCGATCGACGGAGGCGAGTAGTTCATTGACGTGCGCTATCTCCGCCTTTAGATGCAACATCCGCTTGATGACCTCGGCCTCGAACGCGCTGACGGGGCGTGGTGTTGGTGGCGGCGGAGCGAGGCGCGCTTCTGGCTGGCGAAAAAATTTTGGCATATGAGATTTAGTGGCACGCCCAGGGATGTCTCTGAAGAATAAAGCGCCAGAGTGGATTGAAGCTGGCGTCATTTCTGCTGTGATGAGCGAGATTCTCGCGGCTCGACAAGAGTTTGTGTCCGACGCTGGCGGCCGGTTTTTCGCTGCGGGCATCTGGTAATCTCGCCGAGTCGTAGCTGGAATGGGAAAAGGCGTCTGCGCCTGAGTACTACGGGCCGACTCAAGAGCTTTAACGCGGAAGTCCACAGCCCCAACTCCGCGCGGCATTCCCCTTTTTTTGTCGAGGCGGAGCCTCGACAAGGCTGGCCAATTCTCTGATTATAGGATTCACCATGGTTACGCAAGACCGCATCGTTCTTGATCCCGCCATCTGTCATGGCAAGCCCGTAATCCGTGGTACGCGCGTGCCGGTCACGGTGGTTGTGGGAAGCCTGGCGGGCGGCATGACGTTCGAGAACGTTCAGCAAGAATATGATCTGACATCCGAAGATATCCGCGCGGCACTGCGTTTTGTGGGAGAACTGGTTGAGCAGGAATCGTTTCATCCACTGCCAGTTGTTTAGGGTCGAATGCGATTTTTGATTGATGCCAATCTGCCGCGCTCGATCGCTACGGCGCTACAGAGGTTTGGGCATGAGGTGGAGTTTGCGCGTGACATTGGATTAGGTGCGGCTCCGGACCAGCAGATCGCAGCGCATGCGCTCAAGAACAATGCGGCAATCCTGACTCGTGACATGGACTTCGCCGATATCAGGCGCTACCCGCCGGAGCTGTACCACGGCATTGTGGTTTTACGATTACCGGATACCGCAGTAGCTGCGGAGATCGTAAGCGTGATGGAGCGGTTCCTCCTGGAACCCGGATTTCTCAAGCCACTTGCTGGGCGCTTGGCGATTGTCGATGCGGATCGGGTCCGGTTCCGTCCGCCTCTAATAGCCACCAATTAGCGTTCCCGAAAATGACCCGTTGCGAAAGACCCGGGTGATGCCATGAATCGAAAAGGCCAATGGTTTGCGGTTCTTCTGGTTGTATCCACATCGGCATCGGCTGTAACGGAAGTTCATCCGGTGATTCCGTTTAAGATCAAGCAGCTGACGGAAGGGTGGACCACGGCAACTGGGACATGGGTAAGCACCGATCCGAATCGACCCCCACCAGTCCCTATCAACACGGTTCAGATCGATTGCCGCAAGACTTTCAAGACATGTACGGTCGCGCAGGCGAACTTGGATTCCGGTGACGGTCTTGTGGTGACGCAGATAAGTTACAAGCTCATCGACTGGACGGATGAAAAGATCACCGCAGTCTCGGAGATGGTGTTCTGCGACCGAGAAACCTTGGTGATCGATTTGAGGAAGAAGGAAGTCTCCAAGACGTATGTGAGTAACGGAGTGATGAACTGCCCGCCAGGTCTTGAAATGACACTCAACGGTGGTCCCCTCACTTGGAAGCTCGTGGATCCACCAAACGAGCGTGTCCCATAAAGATAATGCTGTTTCTTCGCGAGCCAAAGTGTCCGTCATGTGCGCATCTTCTTCCAATGCGTGTCCTCTGGCGATTCGCGCGACTTGAGGAGTCGTATGTTTTACTTGGACTGGGTTTTCTGAGTAACTCTGGTTTGTTTAGGCTCAGGGTCGGGATTACCTGCCCCAACTGCGGCAGTAATTTCAGGGTTATGCAAACCCGCATTCGGCTCGTGCGTCTGATCCTATGGGCGACTCTTTTTGTTGTCGCTGCGTTGATCGGCGCGTGGAGTCGGCGCGGCGGCCCTGCGATTGATCCCAAGATTCCGCTGGCGATCACCTTGGTTGCGGTCGTCGGACTTTCGACGCTCCAAAGATTTTTATCGCCCTATCTTGCAACAGTACGTCCGCCGCTAAACGACGAGGTTTTGAGTTACCCCCTCAAGTCAGCGTACCAAGTATCAAATGCCGAACAGCGGTTGCAGTAGTAGCTCCGTAGCGCCGCGGAGCCGACGCTCGTGACGGTCGGCATTTGGGTCGACAGAAGACGTCTACCGCCGAGGTCTGACTTGCGCTATCGTTGGATCATCCGCCGCCGACTTCTTGGTTGCGTAATCTTTCCCGAAAATGACCACTTCGCACATGTGCCCGGCTCGATGTTCCGTGTAACGCTGGCCAGCGTAATAGCCCGCTTCTGCAGGGCCACCATGCTGTTCGCTGTTTCTGGGCTGATCACGGCTTGTGGAGTAACACCTCCACTCGGTCGTGGCCTGCCTTCGGCAGTAGACGATGCGGACCACACCTTCAACGCGCGAGTTAACTCACGTTTTCCCGTTGGCAGTGCTTCAACACCTCTGCTCGAGGAACTGCAGCGGGAACGTTTCAAAATCGATCCTCACTCGGAACCTGGTCAGCAGATTGCCCGATACTTTAAGGATGGCCTTCCTTGCCGCCAAGACTGGATTGTCAGCTGGTCTACGGACGACTCGATGATAACTGCCATCACAGGACGTTACGCAGTAGCCTGTCTTTAATCCCTGGAGCCAATCTTTCCCATAAAGAACCCTAAATGGGAATGTTAGACTTCGCAGGATGGCGAAGGCCTCGAGAAAATCAGTAGCGACGAAATCCTCGCCAATACTCCAAAATGGGAAAGATCGCCTCCGCCGGCGTACGGTAAAGGCCCCAGAGCCGAGATCTGGCCAGGCCCCCTCCCCTTCTATCCCCCCTCGCCGAGCCAAAAATCTTGATCGACGCACCCGCGAATACTTAATGCCGGCGGAGGTCGAGAAGCTGCTGCAGGCCTCCGCCAAGGTGGGACGCCACGGTGCGCGCGATCGGACGCTCATACTCCTGGCTTACCGGCATGGGTTGCGGGTCTCGGAGCTCGTGACGATGCGCTGGGAGCAGATTGACCTCAAAGCCGGCCTGGTGCACGTGGTGCGACTCAAGAACGGCCTGGCCTCGACGCATCCGATCCGGGGGCCGGAGCTACGTGCGTTGCGCGAGCTCCGCCGCGGCTATCCGGACTCGCCGTATTTGTTCGTGACCGAGCGCGGCGGACCGATGACGCCGGCGACGGCCCGTAAGCTCATCGCGCGCGCCGGCGCGCTTGCGAAACTACCCTTTCCTATCCACCCGCACATGCTCAGGCACTCCGCCGGCTACAAGCTTGCGAATGAGGGACACGATACGCGATCGATTCAGCAGTACCTCGGGCATCGGAACATCACGCACACGGTGCGCTACACCGAGCTCAGTCCGGAGCGGTTTAAGAATTTCTGGAAGGATTAGATTTCCGCTGATAGTTGTCGCGTGCCTCGGCGAGGATAGCCTCCATATCGAAAAGTTCTGCGGGACCACTGTCTAGTCCTTCCCGGATTGCAGCGCGGAGCGCCGTGAGTTTCTCGCAATTACGGCGCTTGATGGTGTCTGGGTCAGATTCACTCACGAATTCCCTACCCCTCGGTTACGCATAAACGGTCAGATTTCAGGACAACCTCACGTGCCTGAGTTTCGGGCAGGGCGATCGTACAACTCGCCGCCTCGATCATTTCAATACGCCAGGCTCTTCATCCTGGGTAAATTCGTTGGCCATCACGCGACCAACTCGACGAATTCCCTCTGTACGCTGCGCTCGATCTGGCTCGCTTCCTTTGCAAGGTTTATTTGCATGGCGATATGCGCAACCTCGAGGAGCATTGGCGAAATGGTGTAATTGGCATTTTCGCGGAGCCAAACAAGCACCGGCGACAGATGCCACAACGCCGCACTCCCCTCGTGCACCGGCACTGGAAAATGATCTTTATGTGTGAGGGTGAGTTTGCGCATGTTCTGGCGCGTGACACCGACGCAGTCGGCGATGTCGCTCAAGCCCACGAAATCCGGTGTGACCTCGAGCAACTTAGCACCGGGGATCGCCGCCTTCACCGCGGCCAGCGCACTGAAGATCGCGCTCTTGGCTGAATCGGCCTCGCGGGTGAATTCCAATGCAATCCGCCCTGCTTGTCCGATGCCCACCAAGGCATCTTCGCAACCGTTCTCGCCGAGATGCTCGACAAGATCATCGATGGGCCGATGATTCGCAGGCAAGGCCAATTTCAAAGTGAATTCGTATTCCATCTCTCTCACTCCGATTCGTCTTTTTCTGTCTGTTTGTTCCGCAGGCAGTTATCGACGACGCGCTTCAATTGACGCGCATGATTTCCCGGGTTCTTCGGCGTGCTCCAAATGCTCGCGATACAGAACTCACCGCAGCGACATTCCGCGTCGTTATAGGGGCAATACATTTTGCCCCACGCGTGGCTGCCGCCTACCTCGATGCGCCAGCCGTGTTCTTCGGCATGGCGAAGTGCCTCTTCCACGTCTTTTTTCGGGTGCCGGGCGCGGGGCATATCAACTTACCTCAAGGTATTGGCTTTGCCGATGGTTGTCAAGTGACAACCATTAGCCTGTCGACAACTTCACTGGGATATGAACACATGTGCAGATGTCTACGTGACTAGAAGTGTTTGTGTGGATATGTGGACATGTGAGATTATGACATAATCACCCTCAAAGACCCAGGAAACATCGATGCAAATCCTCGCGATTATTTCGCAAAAAGGCGGAGCCGGGAAAACGACACTCGCTGTGAATTTGGCGGTGGCGGCCGAACGAGAGGACGTACCGACGGTGATCATCGACCTCGATCCTCAAGCGAGCGCAAAGACTTGGCACGATCTGCGCGGGAAGGATGAGCCGGTGGTGATATCGGCCCAAGCAAGTCGGCTCGGGGAGATGATCGAGATTGCCCGGAGCAATGGGGCGGAACTCGTCATCATTGATACCGCGCCTCATTCCGAATCCGGAGCCCTGGCCGCTGCCAGGGCGGCTGACCTAATCCTTATACCCTGTAGACCCTCGATTCTTGATCTGAAGGCGATCGGAGCCTCAGGCGATCTGGCAGCGCTGGCGAAGAAGGAAGCAATCGTCGTACTTAACTCTGTCCCGCACCAAGGCAAGTTGGCTGAGGAAGCGGAGGAGGCTGTCCGCAGTTACGGCTTATCGAGCGCCCCGGTGAAGCTCACACAGCGGGCTGCTTACGTGCATTCGTTGACTGCGGGCCAGGCCGTTCTGGAATTCGAATCGGATGGCAAGGCGGCACAAGAGATTCGTGAGCTATACAAGTGGACACGTGTACGTGTCCATGCATCCACACGTGATTCTATGAGGAAAAGCGCATGAGCAAGCGAGCTAATCTGGCAGCGGCTTTACAAACTGCCACTCGAGGCACCGAGGTGGCGCCGGCCCCGCCTTCTGCCAACGCGATCTCCGCTGCGGTCACCTCGATTGGATCGAGGGTGCCGAGCCGAATTGGCAAAAAGACCATCGCCGCACATTTTGATCCTGCTGTATCGAAGCAGCTGAAACAGCTAGGCCTCGAACGAGATAGCTCGACTCAATCGTTACTGCGGGAGGCCATCAACGATCTATTTGCCAAGTATGGAAAGCCGCCCATTGCCTAGAAAATATAAGGATAGTCACATGTGTACATGCGCACATGTGACACTAAAAATATGGAATTGGGGCCGCGAATGAACGATTTGAAGAACGACAAAGGGCAAAAGCCCCGACCGGTAGGCGATCTAGTCGCAGATCTAAAGCAGACCCGAGTTCGAACAAAACGCGCACCCCATCAGCGGACCATCGATTTTGCGCCGAGCTTGGCGGATGCGGATTCCGAGATCCTTTATCAGCACACCGTGCTGTGCCAGACCTGTTTGCCATACCGAGATCCGGGCGATGAGACGCGCCTTTGGGCGCGCCGCAATGGCTACGTGAAACTGGAGGTGCAGGCGGGGAGGGCGTATGACGGGCGAGTCGATGATTTCGTCGACGTTGGCTTGCCCTTCGGTCCTAAGCCCAGGCTCGTGCTGTATCACCTCAATGCCGAGGCCTTGCGTACTCAGTCGCCGGTGCTCGAGCTCGAGGATAGCCTGACGGCTTTCGTGAAACGCACCCTAGGGCTCGATGCCGGTGGCCGCAACATCAAGACCGTGAAGGAGCAGCTCGCGCGACTGTCAGCATCGGATTTTAGGATTGGAACAAGCAAAGAGGATCGCTCGATGACCCTCAAGGGGACGATCGTAGAGGGTTTCGAATTGTGGACGCCGCGGGACGCCAAGCAACGCGTTTTGTGGCCGAGCACTGTGCAATTCTCGACGCGTTATTTCGACAGCTTGATGAAGCATGCGGTGCCCCTGAATGAGACCGCAATCGCGCGACTCTCGCACAGCGCTATGGCGCTCGATGTGTACACCTGGCTGGCGCAGCGGCTGCACCGAATCGATGAATCAAAGACAGGGGTGGGAGTGCCCTGGACAGCGCTCCATGAACAGTTCGGGCATGGGTACGAAAGGCTGCGTGATTTCAGGCGCGTTTTTCATCGCACGTTGCGCCAGGTAAAGGCGGTTTATCCGGAGGCAAAATTCGACCTTTCGGTGCGAGGAATTACGCTCAAACATAGCCGCTCGCCGGTGGGCAAACGGCTTTTATCGATGCGCTTTGACCAGTCATGAGGCAGGTGTGAATAACCCTGTTCATTCAGAAAGTTATCCACGGTCACTTTGTCGCGCTTTTCACGGTCACTTTGTCGCGCTTTGGGGCCAAAAACCACGGTCACTTTGTCGCGCAATCCTATAGTTAAGAACCTATAGGTTACCTATAGCTATTCCGGGCACCCTGTCGATAACTCAAAATCACAAACAGGCAGCACCGCCTCTTAGGGGGCTTACGCCCCCTGCCGGCTCGATCGCTTCGCGATCCCCAACCCACCCGGCATACCCCATGAAGAGCGCGCTTGCGCGCGCCATTCTCAGAGCGACCCATTCGGGTCGCATAAATCCAGTTTGGCGAGAAGAAAATCGTCTCGAGATTTGGGCTCAGCGAGCCCTTCTCACCCCACCTGCAAAATCGAGGTGCCAGGCCAACAGAGAAGGCCAGGGGAGGGCGATCGCAAATTTTACGTTGTTCTCCATCTCTCCGGGCGCGTAGTCGGCTTGTAGGGCTTCCTGGGCGGCCTGGTGAGGGGTGTGTGTCCTGCCCGGGACGCTCGGTTGCGGGGTAGTCAGTCAGTCGAGCCAGGGAGCGAACGG
>Ga0116228_10006834_pt1 | contig 10197 bp, 10 predicted proteins | sample S1TSphfallax_2_FD_89694 | JGI IMG/M metagenome (GOLD analysis project Ga0116228, IMG submission 89694) | Host-associated microbial communities from peat moss isolated from Minnesota, USA - S1T2_Fc - Sphagnum fallax MG | ecosystem: Host-associated > Plants > Peat moss > Unclassified | place... | reverse complement strand
TGCACGGTATTCTGGTGCTCGCGGTTGTAGCTGGTGACGAAGGTCAGTGTCGTGGCCGCGCCGAGCTGGCTGATCGTCTTGATGAAGATATGATCGCGTTTGTCGTCGGTGCCCTTCAGGTAGGTGTCGCTCGACTCCTTGGAAATATCCGCGAACACCTTGGTATTGCCGATGGTTTCGTCCGCCGAGACGCCACCGGCGCGCGTGTTCCAGCTGCCGATCGTGAGATAGGGCGTGATGCCCGGTTCATCGGACGGATCGCGCGAGCGCAGGCCGATGGTGCCACCGAAGGTGGCGTTGCCGATCGTGCTGCCGCCGCCCGGGCCGCGATCGATCTGCGCCTGGCCGAGCACATGATTGTTGAAATAGGCGGACGTCGTGTGATGCAGGTCGCTGGCGTCGCCGAAGGGAATGCCATCGAAGGTGATGTTGAACTGGCCATCCTGGAAACCGCGCAGGCTGATGCCTTCGTTCTTGCCCAGGCCTGGGCCTTCCGGCGAGGTCACGGTGACGCTCGGGGCGTACTTGATGATGTCGTCGAAATTGGCGTTGAAGCGCAGGCCGTCGCGGATGAAGCGCTCGTCGATCACCGAAGTCGGCTGCGATGCGTCCAGTGGGGGAGCGCTGGGCGCAAGCGTATCCACGGCGTTGGCGCTGACACTGACGGGGGCAAGATTCCTTGCCGTATCACGGGTGTCGATCGCCGGCAGAGGTGCTTCGGCCGGTGCGGCGCCGGCGGAGACGTTTCCCGGGACGATCTTCGCCGTGGTCGGTGCCACCAGGCGGTAATCGAGGTGGGTATCGCGCAGCAGGGCCGTGAGGCGCTGCGCAGGCGCCAGGCCTGCCGGCACCGCGTGGCTGCGCACGCCGTCGGGAATGGCATCGTCGTACACCACCTGCCAGCCCGTGTCATGGCTGAACTGGTCGAGAGCCTGTGCCAGCGGCATGGCGGCAATGGCCGTTGACGGCGTAGCCGCCTGGACGACGACGGGTGCCGCGCTGGCGAGGGCCAGGGCGATGCACAGGGCGAGCGAGTGACGCATGCGGGTACTTCCTTCGAGGGGTGGGAGAGGACACGTGTTGTCGTCCGACCTCATCCAAGAGTCCCGGCGCGGTGGGATGGGTACCGCCGATTCGATGAATTTTTTCTTACAGCGTGCGCGTGGACTGGATCCTGATGCGATCCGGTTCGCGCTGCACACGCACGCCGGAAAGGCTGCCGAGATAACTCACGAAGGCTTCGGGATCGTGCGCGTGAAACACACCGCTGATGCGTTTTTCCGACAAGGCGGCATCCTCGATGCTCAGGGGGCGTGTCGTATACGCATTGAAACGTCGTGCGACGACGCCGATGGGCGTGTCGTGGAAACGGATGTCATCCGGTAGCCATGCGGTGGCGGCGGAGGTATCCAGCACGCTGCGATCCAGCACATGGCCGTCACCGTCGACGTGCAGCGATTCGCCACCGGCGATATCGGCCACGCGGTTGCCTTGTGTCGCATGCCCGAGCAGACGGCGTGCGCCACTGTCGATCCATGCCGAAGACATGCGCCAAACGGAAACCTTGCCGCTGATCACGGCCACACGGGCACCGTCGCCATCGCGATCCACGTCGAAAACGGTGCCGATATCCTCGATACGCTGCCTGCCCACTTCCACGCTCAGGGGGCGCAGCGGATCGTGCCCTACATCGAAGGACGCCTTGCCTGCCACGAGAACGATGCGCCGCGCGTGGCTGTCGAAGTCCACATCCACGATGCCGCCAGGTGACAGGTGCAGCAAGGTATCGTCGGGCAGCTTCACCATGCGCACCTCGCCCGTGTCGGCGGCGTAGCGCAAGGGCGTTGTGGCGGCAGGCACCCAGGCCCATGCCATGCCGATGGTCAGTAGCAGCGATGCGGCGGCCGCCACGTAGCGCAACCGTGGGCGCCGTACGGCGACAGGTTTTACCTGCGGGCGTGGATGTTCAGCAAAAAGCGGCACCACGCGTGACTCGGCCATGGCGGCGGCAAGCAGGTCAGCGGCAGGCGTTTCGTCCAGAGCGGCGGCGGCATGCATATCGCCATGCAGGCGGGCAATGGCGAGGTATTCGGCGATGTGGCGGGGGGAGTGCCGCAGCCATGCCATGAAGCGATCACGGGCAGTGGCATCCGGCTCGTCACGCATGTCCAGATACCAGGAGGCGGCCTCTTCGGCGATGCGACGGGTGTCATTCATAGTGCTGCATCCCTTGCCGGCACGCGGCCAGTCCCTTGACGATGTACTTCTTGACCATGTTGGTGGAAACGCCCAGTGCCTCGGCAATGTCGCGGTAGGGCATGTCGTCGCGGTAGTGCATGACCAGCACCGCACGACACTTCGGCGACAGCCGGCCGATCACATCGGCAAGGCGGCGACGACGCAGTTCCCTGTCCACGTCGGCACCGGCCTCGCAGGGCGTGGCCAGCCGTTCGATGACCTCGTCGATATCCTCGCCCGTCACCGGAGCACGCTGGCGTAGCTGGGCATGCTCCTTGACCAGGTTGGCAGCCACGGTGAACAGGTAGGCCTCGGGATTGCGCACGGGCTCGTTCTGCGTGCCTGAGCTGCGCAACAGGCGTAGATACACCTCCTGCACGAGATCCTGCGCGTCCCAGCGATGGGCGACGCGGCGCAGGAAATAACTGGCGAGCTTGGGACCCTTGTCGGCGAGAAGGTGCGCCCAGCCCTGGGGCGTATCGGTCACGCGGCGACTCCAGGTTCGTCGCGGCAGGATGGGCACGGAGTATGTCCGTGGTGTGACGGCGTCCGTCTTTTACCGGTGCCTGCCGGTGACACCGCGGGTCACCCACCAGAAAATGAGGGCAAGCAGACTGATGGCCGCACCCAGCCAGCAGACACCTTGCCAGCCGGCGTAGGCGTACATGGCCGTGCCGGCCGCCGCCCCGGTACCGCTGCCCACGGCGTAGAACAGCATGTAGAGCCCCACCATGCGGGCATGGGCTTCGGGACGCGAGGCGAACACCATGCTCTGGTTGGTGACGTGAATGGCCTGCCCACCCATGTCCAGCAGCACGATGCCAAGCATCAATGCCGCCATGGAATGTTCCATCAGGCTCAGTGGCACCCATGCGCCCAGCAACAGCAACAGTCCGGCGGCGCTGGTACGCGCACCGTAGCCCTGGTCGGCCCAGTGACCTGCGCGGATGGCGGCCAGGGCCCCAAGCGCACCCACCAGGCCGAATGCGCCGATGACCGTATGGGAGAACGCGTGTGGCGGCGCGCTCAGGGGAAGCACCATCGCGTTCCAGAAAATGTTGAACACGGCGAACATGAGCAAGGCCAGCACGCCGCGTACCTGCAATACCCGTTCTTCGCGAAGCAGCCCCGGCATCGACGCAAGCAGGGCGAGATAACCCATGGGCCGCTCCGGTACAGCGCTTCTGGGCAGCTTCAGGCGCAGCGGCAGGATCAGAAGCAGGGAGAACGCAGCGGATATCACGAACGTACCCCGCCACCCGGCGATATCGCCCATGGCACCGGAGAACACGCGTGCCAGCAGCAGGCCCATCAGTACGCCACCTTGCGCGATACCCACGACCCGGCCACGGCTACCGGGTGGCGACACGCTGGCGGCATAAGCGATCAGGCCCTGGGTCATGGCCGTTGCCAGCATGCCGATACCTGCCATGCCCGCCAGCAGCAGGTACCACTCGTGCACCATGGCGACACAAGCCAGCAGGCCCGACAACAGCAGGGACTGGATCATCATCAGGCGGCGTCGCTCGACGCGATCACCCAGCGGCACCAGGAAGACCAGCGCCATGGCGCATCCGACCTGCGTCGCGGTCATGACCTGTCCCAGCCGGGCATCCGACACGCTGAATTCCCGGCCGATGGCATCGAGCAGGGGCTGGGCGTAATACACATTGGCGACACAAAGGCCGCACGCGAGGGCGAACAGCAGCGCGAGGCCGCGCGATGGCGGCACCGACAAGTCAGTGGACATGGGGGCTTCCTTAATGGTTGCAAATTGAAACTAGTGGAAGGCTAGGCTACATGGTTTTAAAATGCAACCTTGCTGACCGGAGTCGCAGAACCATGAGCGAGCGCATCCACCCCACCAGCGCCATCTGCCCGGTGGCCCGTTTTCTCGATGCGATCGGTGATCGCTGGTCCTTGCTGATCGTGCGCGATGCCTTCGACGGTTCACGGCGATTCGGCGACTTCCAGCGTGAACTGGGCGTGGCCCGCAATATCCTCACCGACCGTTTGCGACGACTGGTGGATGCCGGTGTGCTGGAGCTGCAGCCAGCGTCGGATGGCAGCTCTTACCAGGAATACGTGCTTACAGCGGCGGGAGAACAGCTCTTCCCCGTGGTGGTGGCGATGCGCCAGTGGGGTGAAAAAAACCTGTTCGAGCGTGGCGAGCGCTGCTCGCGGATGATCGATACGAAAACCGGAAAGCCCGTTCCCTACATGGCGCCCCTGGCGAGCGACGGCAGCCTGCTGCCCGCCGCTCGCACGGAAATCCGGCGTCCGGGGTGAGGCGGTTCAGGCGTCTTCGCGAAGGATGCTGGCGTAAAGCCCGGGGTCGGCATTGGAGCCGGAAACCACGATGGCCGTGGGCCCGCCATGTGCAGGGGCCTTGCCGGAGAGCAGGGCAGCCAGTGCCACGGCACCGCCGGGCTCGATCACCAGCTTCATCGAGCGGAAGGCGAAGCGCATGGCATCGCGTACTTCGTCTTCGCTTACGGTCAGGCCGCCGCTCAGCAACGCCTGGTTGATCGGAAAGGTGAGTTCGCCGGGTGAGGGCGTCATCAGTGCATCGCAGATGGTGCGGGCGTCCTTTGCCACCACCTGCCGGGTGCCCGTGGCGAGTGAGCGCGCGGTATCGTCGAAGGTCGCAGGCTCCACGCAGTAAACGTGCGTTTCCGGGCGCGTGCCTTTTACCGCCGTCGCGACGCCGGCCGTCAGCCCGCCACCGCCGCAACAGACCAGTACGCTGGTGACATCCACGCCCATGGCGGCAGACTGCTCCATGATTTCCAGTCCCACCGTGCCCTGGCCGGCCATGATGTAAGGGTCGTCGAACGGCGGCACGCGCACGGCGCCCCGTGACTGCGCGATGCCGGCAGCGATGTCCTCGCGCGATTCGTTGAAGCGATCGTAGAGCACCACCTCAGCACCGAGCCGGCGGGTGTTCTCCAGTTTGTTGGCCGGTGCATCGGCGGGCATGACGATGGTGGCGGGGATGCCCAGGCGACGGGCGGCGGCTGCGACGCCCTGGGCATGGTTGCCGCTGGACCACGCCACGACACCGGCCTTGCGTTCCACGTCGTTGAGTCGCGAAAGACGGTTATAGGCACCGCGAAACTTGAACGAACCGGTGTGCTGGGCACCTTCGAACTTCACCAGCACGCGGCGGCCGGCATGATCATTGAGGATGTCGAATTCGAGCAGAGGCGTGCGCACGACCACACCCTTCAGTTGTTCGGCGGCCGAGTGGACATCGGTGATGTCGATGGCGAAGCTCACGGGCATTTCCTTGGCGGCAGGCGATCTGCCGAAGCTTAGCCTGTCGAAGCAATGCACCGCCACGCCACCCTGTAGGAGCGCGCCTTGCGCGCGACCGATCTTCGCGAAAACCTGTCGCGCGCAAGGCGCGCTCCTACAAAAAATCCCACGAGCAGTGAGAGACGGCCAGGGAAAGTCCGGGAGCCGTGAGGGGCGGCTCCCGGAGGGTGGGTTACTTGCCCAGGTTGCTCAGGAAGCGCTTCGTGTACTGCAACACCGTGGTGGACGGCAGTGAGTTGCAGGTGGGCGAGGCGGTGCCCTGCGAGCACGGCGTGTCGCGGTCGAGCGACCAGAAGTGCACGCCCGCCAGCTTGTTGGTCGCCGCGTAGCTGGTCACCTTGTCGATGTCCGCAATCTGGAACACGTTGCTGGAGACGTCGTTCACGCCGATCATCGGGGTGATCTCGATCTTGCTCAGCGGAATGCCGTAGGTGTGCTGCAGGTTCTGCACGGCCTGGATCGCCGACTGGCCCATGTCGCAGACGCCACCGCTCTTGACCACGCAGACACTGGGAATACCGCTGCCGTAATCCATGGTCATCAGGTTGATAGTGTAGTTCTGCAAGCCGGAGGCCTTCACCAGCTTCACCACGGCATCGCCCGTGCTGTTCACGCCACCGTAGCTGCCGTCGGAAGCGCCGAGCGTGGCAAGGGTGAACGAGAAGCGCAGGTTCGGGTAGAAGCCGGCGGCATACACCGCGCCGTTGACCAGCGACTGCAGCTGGGCCTGCGACTGGCCGGCTTCGATGTCGAAGTCGACACCCACCAGGTGCGCGCCGTTGTAGCGGTCGATGAAGGCCTTCAGGTTCATCGGGCTGCCGCAGGTGAAGCTGCCGGCTGCACCACCGGTGGAAATCACATAGTTGATACCCGCGCTGTTGATCCGCGCGATGTTGGCGCTGGCGAACGCCGCGCCCGGCACGCCACCCCAGTTCTCGCTGCCGCACTCGCCGGTGGCAAAGGCCAGCGTGATGGCGCCGAGGTTCGGTACCTGGGTGGATACGAGGCTGCCTGCACCGACCACGGGAATCCGCGTGCCGGTCACGCTGGTCGAGATGAGGTTGGTGTTCCAGTCCATGTTGATGGAGGTGTCCTTGTACGGACTGAACAGCAACGTGCCCGGGGTGGGGGGCGGGTTGTCCGGCGGCGGATTATCGGGCGGGGGCGTGCTGCCGCCGCCATCGCAGGCTCCCTGCGATGTCCAGGGCTGGCCACTGCCCGAGGGGCCGCTGTGCGTGGACGGGTCGTCGCCCTGGGTCCACCAGTTGGCCACGTAGTTGTTGCCGTTCTGGCTGGCGGTATTGCCGCCGGTATAGACACTGGATGCGCTCCATGCCGCCGCGCATGCGGTGGCAGCGTGGGCCGATTGCGCAGGGAACAGCGCGGCGGCAATGGCAAGGGCGAGCGTGGCGGAACAGCCGCCTAGGACTTTCAGTGACATCGGACACCTCCCGGTTCGAGTGATGGATCCCGAACGGGAAGTGGCCAGCCTCTCCCCGAACGAGGTACTGCCTGCACGACGAAGCGGGGAGGGGTTTAGTCCTGGATGACAACGTTGTCTACTTTGTCCATGACAATTTGTGACGGCTGCCGTGAACGCCGTTTGCTGCCTTGCCGCGTAGCTTTGCCATTCGTGTCGCGAATGAGGCCGTCATGGCCCTGCTGCATCGCGACGAGGCGAGGGCAAGTAAGGAGACAGCCGATGACAACGATAGTCACCATCCTGTCCGATCCACCAGAGACGACCCCGCCCGTGCTTGCCGAAAACGGGGTCGTTTCGTGATCAGGCGTGGTCAGTCCCGGCCGTCACCGATTCCCAGGCGTCGATCTCGGCGATCACGGCGTCCAGCTTCTCGCGGGCACGGTGCAGGGCATCCGGACCCAGCAGAAGGTGCAGCGGCGGCTCGCTGGCGTTGACCGCCTCGATGATGGCCTTTGCGCCCAGCACCGGATCACCGGCCTGGCGACCGGCCATGGCGGCCAATGCTGCGCCGCCCCGGCCCACGCTATCGGTATAGGCGGCGTCTTCCTTTTCGCTGCGCCGGATCGAGTGGTCCGAGAGGAAGTCGGTACGGAAGGCCCCCGGGGCCACCGCCGTGACGCGGATGCCCAGCGGCGTCACTTCCCGCGCCAGGCTGGCGGAGAAACCTTCCAGGGCGGACTTCGCGGTGGCGTAGAGCGCGGAGCCTGCGCCCGGAGCGCGCCCGGCGATGGAGGTGATGTTGACGACGTGTCCGCTGCCTTGCGTGCGCAGGTAGGGCAGCGCGGTGCGCACGATACGGATGGGGGCGAATACGTCCACTTCGAACAAGCGGGCCATCTCGTCGTCGGTGGACTGCTCCAGCGCACCCAGCAGGCCGTAGCCTGCGTTGTTCACGATGACGTCCACCTGGCCGGTGATGCCGAAGGCCTCGCGGGTGGCCCGTTCGGCCTCGCCAGGCCGGGAGAAGTCGGCATGGATGACGTGCAGGCGGTCGCCGGCATGCGGCACGTCCGGCTGGCCTTCGCGCACGGTACCGATAACGCGATGGCCCTGTTCCAGGAGCAGGCGGGTCATGGCAAGGCCGAGACCGCGGGAAATACCGGTAATGAACCAGGTTTGCATGGGATGTCCTCCGTGGGTGATGGGGAGAACGATAGGTCAGGCAGCGGAGCTAATGAATATCCAATTTTCTAATCTAGCTTGTAAGCCATGCTGAATAATGCTCTGCTTCCGCCATGGACTCCCTGCCTTCCAGTGCCGACTACAACCAGCTGCGTGCCTTCGTCGCCGTGGCGGAAGCCCTCAGTTTCTCCCGGGCCGCCGAAACGCTGGGAGTCACGCCTTCGGCACTCAGCCAGACCCTGAGGGGGCTGGAGACCAGTGTCGGCGTGAGGCTGCTGCATCGTACGACGCGCAGCGTATCGCTTACCTCGGCCGGCGAACGCCTGCTTCAGGAGGTGACGCCGTCGATCCAGGGCATCCGCGAGGCGATGGATACCCTGCGACGCAACGGTGGACGGCCTTCGGGCCGCCTGCGCATCCACACCTTCCGCTCCGCGGCGGAAAACTACATCGAGCCGATCCTGGGCGCCTTCGCCCGCGACTACCCCGAGGTGGTGCTCGACATCACGCTCGATGACGAAGTGGTCGATGTGGTGGGCGGAGGCTACGACGCCGCATTACGTCTGGGCGAGGTCATCGAGCGCGACATGATCGCCGTACCGCTGGGGCCGCCGATGCGCCAGATCGCCGCGGCCTCGCCAGACTATCTCGCACGTCACGGCGTGCCGCTGCATCCGCGCGACCTGTTGCAACACCGCTGCATCCGCTGGCGATGGCCCGGACAAGCCCATGCCTATGCCTGGGAGTTCTTCGAGAACGGCGCCTGGTTCGAGGTGACGGTGGACGGACCACTGGTGGTCAGCGACAAGACCATGGCCGTGCGCGCCGCCGTGCAGGGCGTGGGCATCTGCTTCACTGTGGAATATGCCTTGCTGCCGGCGTTGCACACAGGCGAACTGGTGCCTTTGCTTGAGGACTGGTCGCATCCGTTTCCGGGGATGTACCTGTGTTATCCGCAGCAACGCCAGATGGCCCCGGCACTGCGTGCGTTCATCGATGCGGTGCGCGACGAGGCTAGTCGCGTAGATGTCCCAGCAATTCGCTCACTTCTTCCTCGGTAAGGCCCACGCCCTCCACGGACAACCACACGGGAAGCCCCGTACGCCGGTTGGTGAGCTGGCAGGCCCCTTCGGGCGGAACGATGCCGATCAGCACGTCTTCCAGTGCGATCGTGCCGTCGTAGATGCTGGCGATGGCAAACCCGTGCTCCTGTTCGAGTACCGCGAACTGAAGTTCCGAATGCCACCAGACGACGAGTGAAGCCATGCGCGCGCTTCAGTACGTGGTGGCCAGGGAGGCGAGGGCGTGCAATCGGTTCGCGTAATCGCTGAAGCCGAGACCGCTGGCGGTCGGATCGTCGCTTTCGTCGAACAGATAGATGCCCTCCATGGCGATACGCGCACCCAGTGCTTCCAGTTCGAGCAGCACGGCTTCGTCGAGCTGGAGATGGATGGGCACCGCGATGTCAGTGTCGTTGCGGGGTTCGCCGCTGGGCTGGGGAAGGCCTACCGGCTGTCCGTCCACATTAAGCACGACAAAGCGATCCTCTGCAATCTGTCTCAGGCAGTAGGGGAAAAAGCGACGATAGAAGGGACGATGCACGGGTTTGCACTGGGGGAGAGCCGGCGCCGGTATCGGTGCCATGACCACCCACTTTACAGTGGATGGCCGTAGCGTGGCGATACCGGTGCCGGCCACCGCATCATGTGCCGCGGGTCTCCCTGCGCAGGCGTCGGCGCATCAGCCAGCGCCATGCCACCGGCAAGACCAGCATGGACAGCAGGGGCGCGGTGACCATGCCACCGATCATCGGCGCGGCAATGCGCTGCATCACCTCCGAACCGGCACCGTGACCCAGCAGGATCGGCAGCAGGCCGGCGAGGATCACCGCCACGGTCATGGCCTTCGGCCGCACGCGCTGCACGGCGCCATGGACGATGGCCACATCGAGCACGTCGAAGCCGGCATCCGGGTCCGCGCGATGGGCCTGCTCCCAGGACTGCCGCAGGTAGAGCAGCATCACCACGCCAAACTCG
>Ga0116228_10006832_pt1 | contig 10198 bp, 6 predicted proteins | sample S1TSphfallax_2_FD_89694 | JGI IMG/M metagenome (GOLD analysis project Ga0116228, IMG submission 89694) | Host-associated microbial communities from peat moss isolated from Minnesota, USA - S1T2_Fc - Sphagnum fallax MG | ecosystem: Host-associated > Plants > Peat moss > Unclassified | place: USA... | reverse complement strand
TTCTAGGAGATTATTTCCAAGATGTGCAAGTCTCTAGTATTTTAAAGAAAACAATAACCATTTAATTTGATTAAAGCTACATTTGAATATTGTAATTTAATGCATTTCAAAAATGAAAAATTGAAGATTTATTCTTTCTTTAACCATTATTATATTTCTCATAGTTTGTCCAAATGAAAGAAATTAATTTCATTTTAGAAGTTTTTGCAAGTTATACATATATTCAATATTTAAAAGAAAAAATAACTCTTTAATTTGATTAAAACTACATTTGAAACTTACAACTTAAAACATTTCAACAATGGCGTTTTGAAAAAAAAAAAAATCTTTCACTATTACTATCTTTCTTATACTTTGTTTAAATGAAAAAAAAAATTCATTATATATTTTTTCCCTTGATACTTTCACACATATCAAGTTTTAGTAAAATAATAATCAATAATTTGACTAAAAATGCATTTGAATTTTGTTATATAATACACTTCCACAATATGTTTTGATAGGGAATTTTTTCTCAAATAACATAATTTGTGAATAAACCTTTTTTTAATTGATTTTTTGTTAAAATTTTGATTGTTGATGATAATACAATGTATTACACCTCTCTTCTTTTTAAACATATATTTATTGAATATAAAATTTATTTCAAAACTATTACATTAATTATAACTAATTCATTTTTAATGGTTTTTTAATAACATTTTTTCAAGTTGTATGATTGAAGGTTTTGATAAATAAATAAACATAAAGTTTTAATAAATTCACAAATTAAAATATTTATATTAATCTATGTTTACAATAATTTCAATAACACAAAAATGAACATAAGGGTAAATGATTTTATCATGCAATTTTAACATTATGTAAAGTACTAACATTATGTATGTAAACTTCTTACTTATTGATTTATACACATATAATATTTTTGGCATTATAACTTGTAGATTTATGAAAAAATCCAAAGTACAACCCTCTTCATTTTGAAAGGGGATATCTTGCTCATTTCCATTAGATTGTAGTGTTTTTTACAAATTTGGAGACACCAGGTGGAGGACTACAAAATTGTTTTAAGTTTTAAAAATAACAAACCATAGAAAAAAGAATTATAATGATCCAATATCATTAAATGTTTGGTGATAGGTGTGTTTACCCTAGGTCACAACTAAAAAATTCATCCCATATTGTTTGGTTTCCATTCCACGAATCCAAACTATATAAAGGAGTGCACTAGGATTGTTGGAGAACACAATAAACATGAAAATCTAATAGCCATTTGGGATGAACCAATAAAAAAGATTCAACCTTAAAGGCTAAACCAAATGAAATAGGATTTCATTTATTAATTGCCATGTGGTTTAGGTCTAGGCCTAACATAGGTGCCAAGATCTAGCCCTAACTTAAGCCTAAATTAAATGACCTATGTTTAGGTTTAAACCAGGTGCCTAGGTTTAAACCTAACCTATGCTTAAGCACCATGTGGCCTAAACTATTGATGTGGATGTGCCACATGTCATTTAATTATTTGTTGCCCCACAATTTGTGAGCATGCCATGTGTCATTTGACTATTCATTGACCCCACATTTTATGAATGTGCCACAACTTAACAACTTGTTGAATTGTAATCCATGGTTAACAACTAGAATTAGTTGAGCTTACACTTAAAACTTGATCTTAGCTTTCTTATGTGCCTTTGACTAATAGAAATGTAACTGGGGTGCAAATCTCCAAGCATCTAACCTATATGTGCATATATGCATGTTTCAATTTGTTCATTGGTTGGAAAAGTTAAGTTTCAATTTTAGACATGTTGGTTTATAGATTGATAGTTTAAACTTGAATTCACTTGACTTTTGCTAACCATGATTTTACCTCTACACCTCCATTTGCATATGCAACTTCATTTTTTCGAGCACTTGTTGATCATGAAGTAGGGCATCCAACACCAAAACCTTGAATCAAATAAAACCACAAATGCCAAGACATTATCTTTCTCCTTTTGTTTATCATTTGTGGAATTGGCTTCATTATTGCGAGCAGCTTTAGATTCAAAAAGGGAGACCACCACATGTAAGTTTAATCTGTCCCCCATGTTTTTTGAGCTCTATATATAACTTGTTAAGTTCAACCTATTCCTTCACAAAATTCAAAACCTAATCTACAACTTCTTGGTGATGATGATGTTTCCATAATGTTCAGGGTTAAGGATTTTTTTGCATTGTTGTAATGGGTTAAAGGGCTTGTGGGATGTGGTAGTGAAGAGATGATGATTAATAAAACTCACGTGTGCAAATTGTATGATAACAAGGTTGTGTATGGATATCATTTCTTAGGTAACACATGTGGTCACAAAAAGGAGTTAATGAACCTAGAATCTTACAATGTGCGGTATTGGAAAAATCCAAATCAAGTATATAGGAATGGTGTGTTGTTTGATCCATTCAACCTTGTACATGCCCATAATTTCTATCTTTAGGTTTTTTTGACTCTAAGAACCATTAATTTGATGAATTGGGTCTATGACTATCCTCAAGGTCCTATCAATTTGACCATGGATGATTAGGATGGGCGCAACTATGTCTATTATGGTCCTTTAACTCCTTCTCAAACAAATTCCTACATAAACCTCATAGGTCCTTGCTACCCAATTTTGTTCCAAAACACAAATTGTAAAGTATATTTGATTTCAATTTCCCTTGTTATTAAAGAGATGGCATTGTCAAGTTTCAATGTTTTTTTCAAATGCCATAAGAAACTATTCAATTAGATTAGATCTCAGGCTAAATGATCAAGAGTGGGATAGTAATTTGACCTAAGTTTCATATAATTATTCTATGCAAATGTTCTATGTTGTAATGTGTGCCTTGTTTATGACTTGATTAAACCCTTGACATTGATGATCAATTGCATTTTGCCAAAAATAATTATCATAGAATTTAGGGTTAACTAGGGTGCTTGCTAATGCATGGGAAACAATCTTTTATAGTTGTGAGCTACAAGAATCTCTAGTAAACAAGACACTAAAGCTTTGGATTGATAGGTGGAGTGAGGATCAATTTAGGCCTTGTGATTATCCAAGCAATCCACAAAACATTGTCTGAGCCCATAGGGGTCATTAAGGTTTGTCTAATCTGGCCTCCTATTTGCACCTCCCACAATTTTTGTACTACATGGTCAAGCTTTGATTCATATGAATTATGGTCATGTTTTGTCATTCTAGGAACTAGATACATGTTTTTGACAATAGTTTGTGCAAAATGCAGAGGTACATAGTAGACTTGGTAAGAGCATGGCATGTTTTGATGGTATGTGGGGGCATAGTACCCCTTTTACTATCAATTACATGGCTTGCTCTAGTGCACTATTTTGTGGGTGTAATTACATGGTTTATTATTATCCTCCCCAATGTGGTTGTGTTTTTTGTCACCCTCTTCTTCTACATCCAAGGTACAAATGACTTAAACCATAATAAAATTCCCTACGCCCTTGTGGTATCAAGTTGTACACAAAGGTGCATACTTTCAATTTTGTGATATGTAGCTTTTGATCACATAGGTCAACACGCAAATTTAATGGTTAATGGGATTTTGTATGAGTAGCTAGATGGATTAGTACATGTGCAATTATAACCATGATTGGGTTTGGTGGCATCAAGGCCTTTTCAACTTCTACAAGTGTGAGTACTTATACTTTGTAGATGATTTTAGAACTTGATGTTGTTAAAGTCCCTCTTAAATGTTTTATTGCTATTGGTAAATGTTTTCTCTTTGCAAGATCCAAATGTTTGCAAGGATGAGAAAAAGGTTATGTTGGAGAAGTAATACAATATGTTTGAAAAGCTATTAGTGGATGTGAGCCATGAAGTGTGGAATGTGGCAATGGAAGGTGTTTGATCCATTTTATGACTATTTCTGGCAAGTACTTTCATCTACAATTGTGCGGCCTTTTTAACAAACTTCAAAAAACTATTATTGTTACTAAAAACATGGAGTTGTGTCATGCAAGTATTACATGATAGTGATGAATCTGAACTAGTGTAAAATGTACCACCTAGTCAAAGTCCAACTAATCATGTGTGTTCCCTTGACAATAATTGCATGAATGTGTCAATTATGATGGGAAACCATAGCTAATTTCTATGCAAAGACGTTCACCTATAAACCAAATAATTATTGGTGAAAGTTTAACTATTGTTTTCCATAGGTGAAATATTTGAACCAATTGTGGGAAGATATGGCTTGGGATTGGCAAGCCCAATAATATGACTAGTTATGTTACAAGGATTGGTTTACTTCTTAGAATATTCGTCTTTCTCATGTGGTGCTAAAGCCATTGCTTCCAAAGCTTATTTTTCTACTCAAGGATGTTGATTTAAAGGTTTGGGTGTCTATTGTTGATTTTTTCTTAATGACCAAGGGAATTTGTGATCTTCCATTTCATAAAGTTCGTTTATCTATCTCTTCTAACATAGTGGAAAGGTTGGCTAAAAGCTTAGAAAGTTAGATTATTTTCTCCTTTAGCATCAAATGTTGTATTTTTTGGTTGGTTTGTGAATTCTAGTGTATGTGTGTATGTTTTATGCTAACTCCTCACAACATTTTGTAGCATGTTTGTATATCATGGTGCTTTGACTTGTATTTCTACTAAAATTAAGTGTATTTTCTTTGACCTTCACAAGCAACACAATTGTTAGCAACTAACCATTCACATGTGGCAACTCCCAAGACACAAGACTTTTCATGCCATTGTATATCCCTTTAAATATACTAGTGCAAGAGGCATGTGTCTACTACTTGGGAGGCACACAATAGCTAGACCCAAATTTGTAGATGTTTTATTTTTGAACATGGCCTCACCTTCTACCCTCATGGAGCCTATTAGTGTCTTTTGTAATGTTATAATTTCATCAATGGTTGATAAAGTCCTTTCTTGTGTTTGAACACCAATAAACTAAGGAATTAACACACATGATATACGAAAGCAATGGACAATATACTTAACAAAATTTCCACCAACTTGGGATATGTGACTACAATAAACACTAAAGAAAACAACTACAGTAATTGCATAATTACATACACTTAATTATTTTTCCATCTTATGCCAATCTTGAGATGCTAATCTCCAGATATGATAGCACATGTGTTTTCACAATCTGGAGGTCATTTTAAGGCAACTAGGAAAAATATCATTACTATTTAAAATGGATAAGTCCATGCTATGATATTTTGGAGAATCTCCTAAAAGGTTCAAAAATTGTCTGTATCTACAATGATTTATGGAACATAGACAAAATAAGGGGTTCTTCAAGCCTTCAGAACGCTTTGCCATTCCAAGGTTATAAAGGAAAAGTTGAAATCAACTAAAGGGGAGGTTTTAACATGTGATGTTTTGATAACACTTTTTAAGTGGGCGCCTTTTGCTAACCTTTGTTCCAAAATCATGGCGATTGTATCCATCTCATCTCCCAAAATGGTAAGATGAATTTTTACATTTAAAAAATAAATCTTGTTATTTAGTGGCTATTTTGTTTTTGCTATGAACTTATATTGTGCTCTCGTGAACCTTTCCAAATTTGAACTTTGGTAAATTATGCGAAACCTTCACATGTGCTTGTTTAAAGCTTTTACCACCTTTATGAAGCCACAATGGCTCCAATTTCAAGCTAGGCCTTTATGGTTTAAATTTTTGTTTTAGTTTGAACTGATATCACATATTCAAGGGTTCAGATTGAGAATGTAAAGCTGATAATGTGTGTTTTCTCTGGTGGTTTTTAGGTTGTGTCCAAGCTCATCACATATTACAAGCGGGTTGTCATGGAAAGTTCATAAACTCTACGAATTAGTTATTAAGAGGCAAGGGTTGTGCATGCAATTACAATCCTATGAGGTGGATTTGATGACCTTCTATAAGCCCTCATTGTGTTCTTGCAAAGTATTCTTACAGAGCCAAGTCTAAGGCCTTTGGTGATGCCAAACACATCCAACACAACCCCAAGAAAAAGTAACAAGCATGAAAAGAAAGGTATGTTTAACCAATTAGTGCACGATGGCACCATTTTTGAATTAACTTGTCTGCAAATAGTCAAATCTTCCCTAGATTGTTGCCACTAAATGTTGAAATTGCTCACAATCCATGTAATCTTGTTCATATGTCTTTCATATGTCTTAAGCATTACACCTCATGCTAAGATAGGTTACAAAGATTTCCTAGCATGATTATGTTGCTCTATTGTGTAAAGTGTGTTATATTGTCCAAGGTATAGTGCAAACAATGAAATTACCATTCCCATTTTTACATATCACTCTTCTACAAGAGCTTTTCAACTAGGCTTAGGTCAATCATGTATTTCCTTGTCTTTTTCAAGCTACCTTTCTAATCTAGGTTGGTTTAGATTCATTTCCCTTTCTTGGAAGCTTCAATTCAATGACTTGAACCCAAATTCCTAATCTATCTTGTTGACTTTGAATATCATTTATTCAATATTTCCGTTTTCCTAGGTTACCACACAATTCATTGGTTTCTGCATGTCACAAACAATTGTAGATCAAGTGTAAGGGAAAACCTCCAACCATTTCACCATCAATTTGATCTTGTTAATAATAGGTTGAAAATCTATTGATAGAAGATAAGACCAGGAAGGCCATCCTTGAAAATCCATCTTCACAAGAACGGGCTTCATGTTTCAGTAAGGTTGCTCAAGCTATTTTTGAGACCCCCATTGCTAGCATTGGTAATTTTACAATGGTCCATACTTCAACAATTGCAAACACAATGTTCTTTTTCCATTTGGCTTTGGAGTAAGATGTGGAGATGTTTGAACCTTTAAAAGCACCTAGAGGCAAACGAAATCATAAGAATCCTTAATGTCCATTTCATCACCAAGTAGCATAGGAGTTTTGAGTTCTTCAAACCTTTTGTTTTGTTTTGTTTTTTTTGCATTTTCAATTGTTGTCCATTCTATGAAAACACCACATACTCAATTTGCAGAATATCCAGGGACTAAAGCAAGAAGAACACAAAATTCTCACAAGTTGAACTCATGGGAGGTGAAAACTCATGCTAACGAATTTTTATATCCCATCAAGGTTATTCTACTTTTGAATTCTTCAACAATAGGTTCTTAAAAAAAAATGTACATGTAAAACATTAACAAAATCTAAACTATCTATAAATCCTAAATTAAAATGTACATAAAATACTCAAAACTCAAAAGGAGTTGGCTAAAAGAAAATGATTCATGTTCCATAAATGAAGATTGAAACACACAATCCAAAAATGAAATCCAAAAGCTCTTCAACATGTTTGTCCTCCTAGTCTTATACTAGTTATTTCAAAATAAAATAGTCATAATTGATCATAATAAATAGTCATTAGCCAGTACCTAGATTAACAATCCAAAATTTCAAAAAACTACATCATGTTTAACCACCTATTCAACTATCGATTTTGCCAAATACATGTTATGCAAATCACTTGTTGATTAACCTATCAACCTATTCTTAAATCCATTATAACATTACCTACCAAGTTCAGTAACTGGTTAGGTCAATATTATAGGTTAAGTTAAATAACATGTTAAAACACATGTTAGGTTTAACAACCTACTTACATTATTAACCTATCAGGTCACTTGTTGCCAAATTTGGGTAACATTATCCCCTTTTAAAATCTACATTTTGTTTTCAAAATGTTAGCTCAAAATCCTAGGTTAGATTGACCTTTTGCAATTAGTTGATTGATGATTTTTTCAACAAGTTCAACACCTGCTTCCTCCAAAATGTTTAGTTTAGTTTAGAATTTGAAGACTTGTTGGCATTACATTCTTCTATTGATCAAGTGTGTCTTCAAAGGTCAATATGGGTGTGTAAATACCTTTGAAGCATGCGGGGTATTTGAAATTAAAATAACCTCCTGACCTATACCTATCTAATGTGGGGTCATAGGTAAATTAATAGATAAAAATTCTAAGATTTTTAATCTACTATCTAGTATGGTGAATGAAGGATTAACAAGCTCAACTTGTTCCTTATCAAATCTTTCACTATTTTCCACATGTTTATTGACAAAAATGGTGACTGGAACATGTATAATAAAATTTTGTATGGGTAAGAGTATGATTTCTAAACTTTTTCCACCTCTTAGTGGACTAACTAGTTTGGTATTGGTAATAGGTTATACCACAAATGGCATTGCTAGAACTTTACTACTAGTTATAATTTCCATAGATACGAAATTTGGGGGTTCATACTTGAAATTAGCAAAAGCGGTTCGACAAGTGTGCAACTCAAGTTGGTACTTTGTTCATCAAAACGAGCTAGCTCCATATTGTCTTGAATATGCTCCTCCATGAATTCTTGAACAATTTGCCACCACTCCTTCCATTTGGGATTTTTGTCTCCCAAGGTTTGATTTGCACTTTGAATGGTGTATTGTCTAATAATAACTCCTCAAACTCCTTCAACCTATTGTTCATCTTAACAAGTAAAATGGGGCTAGGATTTCTTGATTACACCTTGGCTATCTCATATTGACTTTTCCAATCTTGGATTTGGGTAGTTAGATTTTCCTTTTCCTTTTCAAACTCTATGTGGGTAACTACATGTTTTTTGAGATCTTGACAGGTTTGTTCCAAACTGGTTATGACAATTTGTTGTTCCAAATTGGACTCCTCCACTTTGGGTAATCTTGCGTCATTTGTTCCAAATAAGCTTGGAGACGTAAATCATTATGGGTTTTCCAATTAAACTGATTAAGCTTGGCATACTTTTGTTACAAGTTTTTACTTTTCCTAACAACATGTTATGCCTATTTCAACTTAGTGGACATGTTATAGTTCTCATGCTAGACTTGATTCATTTGTCCTTTGATTATGACTAGTTATTTGTCATGGTTTTTCAAAGTCTTCTACACTATCTCCAACTCTAGGCTATAGGTTTGCAATTGGTTATGGGTCTCAGACATGTTCTCTTTGACTTGTTCAAATTCAACTCTAAGATTTGAAAGTTCTTGCAATGTCCTTGACCAAGTTGTGGCATCTTGAGCAACTTGCTCTAAAAACATATTAATATGTTTTAGAATTTTTGTGGAATGACTAGAAACTGGGACAAGTTGGAAGCTATAAAACTGTGGGTTTTTCATTTACATAGGTTCAACTACAAGTTGAGCAGGTTGGGACAATTTTGTAACTACAACTACAAGTTGTGTAGGTTCTACAATGGATATTACAAGTTTAGTAGACACAACGTGTTCAATTTGGATGTCATTAATTACTTGATTTAGGTTGGGTACAAATTCTTCCTCAATGCCACCTTGCGTAGTTGTTACATTAAGTTTTTATCCTCCATCTTGAATCTCATTTGAACAAGTTCACTCCTCATCTTCTTCTTAATCAACAATCAATGATTCCAAAAGTGGTCCTAGATTTATTTCTTGGTGGTGAGGTAACAGGTTCAAGGCTTAACCTATCCCTTGGTGTAGGTAATTCAGTGTGCATCTTTAGTCGATGAGACTAACATGTTGGTAAAGGTGATGCAATAATCGAGTGTGTTGGTCTTCTCTCCTTCAAAAATTGTTCCCTTGTAACAAATTTAGGTGAACCCTATCATTATTACACAACTTAACGCTCTTGGCTGGTTAGTGACATAAGTTCTTCTCGGGTTTTTACTCTTTATGAAAGTGCCTTGAATAAAAGGAACCACTTCCTAAACATAATATCTCAAATAGGCCCTAAATAACAATTATTTGCCTTGGTTTTGCTTGAAACCGAGTTAGCTATTTCCTTATTTTGTCATTTTGTCCAACAAGTTAATTCAACCAATAATTGGGTCAACATTATGGAACATCAATTAACAAGTTGCCCCTTATTAACTAAGTAAAAAATAATAGCAATTCAATTGCTAAAATAAATTAACCTCTCCCTTTAATAAAAAAATATATAAAATAACTACAAATATTGCATAAAATTCCTTTTTCATGTATACTACATTCCACCGCTCATTTTCAACAAAGGCGTTATAATAACATGTGAGCAACAGAGAAAAGTTTTTCCAAGAACTTTTTTAAGGACCTATTTGCAACATTATTCTTCAACACCTAAAATCAACAATGGAAAACATGATGAAGCATAAATGCAAAGCGTCTATAGAAAAACATGTTAAGAAACCTATTACAAAGAAAATAATGTCTAAGGCAAAGGAG
>Ga0116228_10006831_pt1 | contig 10199 bp, 17 predicted proteins | sample S1TSphfallax_2_FD_89694 | JGI IMG/M metagenome (GOLD analysis project Ga0116228, IMG submission 89694) | Host-associated microbial communities from peat moss isolated from Minnesota, USA - S1T2_Fc - Sphagnum fallax MG | ecosystem: Host-associated > Plants > Peat moss > Unclassified | place... | reverse complement strand
TGTTCGTATGTGATGACTGTTGTAGGCTCTTGAGGAATGCATGTCTCTTGATGATCTCTGGAATGATTGGTTTGATGAGGAGGTGTGCCTGAATTCTTTTTATTGGTCTTTGACAATACAGGTGGATGCAAGGTTGGAGACACTCAAGGAGGACGTCGAAGATTATGATGTGAAGCATGAAACAAAATTTATTGAGGTGAGATGTGTGTGATAAGTTGTATTCACTGGAGTTGGTTAAGTGATTTAGTATTCTAGTATGAAGTTCATTGAGTGATATTTTGTTGAGGTGAAATGTGTGTTATTGTTCATACTCTCTTTCCATGGTCAAAGGTTTTAGTATTCTAGAACAGAGTCAGTGGCAGCTCAGTAGATATCCGACTCATAAGGATCCTGCCGCTACATGGTTTTGCGGGTGTGTTGTAGCTCCAAGCCTTGAACTTGTTGTGGACTTATGGCCCTGAATGAGCCTGCTGAATTCCAGAGTTTGGACTGTACAGCTGGAGAAGGGAGTGGAGCGGTTGTTTGAAAGCTTCAGCCGCCTTGATTCTCGCATCTCAGGTGTTGGCCAGACAGCTGCCAGGATTGGTGACCATTTACAGGTCCCTTTTTCAGCTCTGGATTCATTTTATAGCACTCTTTGTTTATTCTAAGTTCAAAGAAAGAATGCTATGAATTGGGGACCATCAATGTTTGTTTCATTCTTTGCTAGACCCTTATCTGTTTTTATTTCAGGGGTAGTCATTGTAAAATGGTGGCCAAATAAGCAGTGACTGTGACTTGTGCATTTACTGTACAGTCATTAAGTAACAAGACTGCTATTTGGTTAATCTCAAACAATTTCTCTCTGTTACTTGCATTCCATGGTTATGTTGAAACTGCTAGTGTCAAGTATCAAGTATGCTGTTGAGGGCACATTCTAACTGGATAGTGAAGTCAATTTCCAACTTACAAATTTTGAAACCTGTAATTCATTTGAGCTACATCTAATCATTAGACTGTGCAGCATTGTATAATGGCATAATGTGTTGCATACAGGCAGCCTGATTCCTTTTTTCCTTGGATGATGAAATGGAAAGTGATCCTTGAACCTGGTGGATTGCAGAATGCAGATGCTCAACGGCAAGTTGCAAGTCAAACAATCGACCTAATCAAGGTAAACACACCTCAAATGGCCATGAATTATGGTTTTTCTCCAACTTGAATACTGGATCCTCTCTGGTCTATGTTCAGAACTGTTTCTACACAAGGTTTCCATGCCACAGGAGGACCATTGTTGTTCTACTGGAAGATATAATGATAGGCTGAAAGCTAATTCTTTTGAGCTTTTCATACAACTTGCAAGAGGATTTGTGTGCTGATATTGGGCAAGAGGACAAGCCATGGCATGAATGGAAGTGCTGAGTTAACAGTGATGTTTGGATATGTGTCTGTTGTTCAGTATCTGATGGAGTTCAATGGAAGTCCTGGGGATCTTATGGAGCTCTCATCTTTGTTCTCTGATGATGCTCGGGTTGCAGAAGCAGCAGCTGTAGCACAAAAGCTCCGTAAGCTCAGGGTTTCCTTGTTGCCATTGTATTATGCAACATTATAGGAGGCCAGCAATAGTGCAAACTGAGTAAGAAGCTCAAAGAATGTATATGTGAGTTTGAGTAGGATTGTGGTCAGATCATAGAAGGTTGGATTCATTTAGACAAATTTATTGAAGCTTGATTAGAGAAATCACAGAACATTTATCCTTGCTGCTATTTTGAATGGATTTTTGTTTCTGTGGAAGAGTTACTTCTGTACTATTTGTCTAATGGTATCAGGTATGTGTGCATATAGGATTGATTGCTGAGGAGGGCATTGGTTCACTTGGAGCTGGAATGGGGCAAATTAAAAGTTCTTCAAATGCCAGCCCTGGCCTTGAAGTTGCAGTGTCCAACCTTCAAGATTATTGTAATGGTTGGTGTTGTGTCTTCCTCAATATTTGCTGTCATTTTTTACTATAGGCAAGTAGCCTTATGTTTGGTTTGTGGGCTGGATGTGTTCTCATAGTACTGATGTATCTTTTTGGAACATTTCTTAATGTTTTTGTCTCTTTGATATTAGAGCTGGAGAACCGTCTGTTGTCACGATTTGATGTGGCATCACAAAAGCGGGAGCTTTCAACTATGGCGGAGTGTGCTAAAATCTTGAGTCAGGTGGTGGATATCATGTTCTTGTCGTGCTTTCTGATTCTGTCTGATGCTTTCAAATTGTTTGTCAAGCTTTCCCTTTGAATTGTGGCAACCTCAGCAGTACATTATTTTAATATTTTGTGAACTCAATGGCTTGACCGATTGAAGCTGGAAAGGCAACAAAGTACAAGGTCTGGAGGTATTTTAGCATCATAGATCAGACTGAGCATTGTTTGTGCTTATGAATTGAAAGTTTCAAGCCATTTCTGGTATGTTTCTTACAATAGAAGCTTTCTTTTTCACAGTTCAACAGGGGGATGAGTGCAATGCACCGTTATGTGGCATCGCGACCCATGTTCATGGATCTGGAGATAATGAATATGGATGCTCGTACTGTCCGTGGTGTTGACACAGTTCAAGGGGCTCCACCCAACCTAATGAAGGGTCTCTCTACTCTTTACAAAGAGATCATAGGTGCGTGATGCTGTTAGTATGCCCTAACCACAACTATGAACCCACCCACAAGCTACCATGTCTCTCCTCAAAAGTGCATAGGAGAACACTCTTTGATCACAATCTTCAATTTATCTGACAAAGCTTTGATAGGCATTTTGTGCCCACTGACACTACTTAGCCATAATGATGAACTTTGGAACAGAAAATTGTCATGTAGTTGCCTCACAGATGCAGTTTTCTCAAGATGAGTTTGGAGGTGTCAAAGCTCCACAAGCACTGGCAACATGTGTGTTTTAATGTGCAATTATGTGTTTTGCCAGAAACTGTAAGGAAAGAGGCAGCCACAGTTGCTGCTGTTTTTCCTTCACCAGATGCAGTCATGGCTATCCTTGTACAGGTGAGTGTCAACACAGAACACTCTTTGGTTTTTATCCTTTGGCAAGCCAAGGATTGATGAGAAGGGGGCTGGCCTTCTGGGCAGAGTTTGAAGAGATGTTTTGAACACATAGGTTGGAGTTAATATTCATGCTTCAGGATTTGTCACCCATACTTTCTCCATGATGTAAGAGGATATTCTTCAGTCTAGTCAAATTACCTGAGAGTCTTGCTTCAAGCATCTATGGGTTTTGTCACTTTATTGATCTATACATAGATAAAGAAGGAACAATTGTATTGGGATACAGTTTCAACCTGAAGAGCATTGTCTTGGCTTGCAAGTAACTGCCCCTCTTGGATTTCAGTTGAGTGTACAGTTACCTGTGTTCTGTTGTTGCAGAGAGTGTTGGAGCAGCGAGTAGTTGCAGTGTTGGATAAGCTGCTTCCAAAGCCATCCCTCACAAGTCCTCCTCCAATGGAAGAAGGTGGCTATCAGCAGGTACTCTTTACTTATCCACCTCTTGAATCACAACCTACATACAACCTCTGTTTTTTTCATCTTTGGAGGTAAATCTCACTTAAGGAGGGGATTCAAGTCTTCTCCAGGCCAACTTTTGAAACTGCTTGGAAAGTGCTTTCTGTGGAGCAAATTGACAACCTACTTTTTGCAGCTGTCTAAGGGATTCTGAAAAATCTGTCTCCAGTTATGCTGCCAAACACAAATTGCCCTGGTGAGGGATAATGCATGAGTCAAAGGTGCTGCAAAACTCTGATCAAACAATTTGTGCAGTATTTGCGCACACTTGCTGGAGCTTATGAAAAAACACAGGAACTGGCAAAGGAGCTTCATGGGCTTGGATGCGGAGACCTTGATGTTGAAGGTAAGCTCCCCACAAATCATTTGAGTGGAGAAGGATGTTTTATGTTTCATTATTGACTGCTTGTCATCTGGTTTGTACCTCATGTTTGCCTCACAGGTTTAAGTTGCTGTTCAACTTGTGTTCTTTGCCTGATTTTGGCTGGATTGGCATGACATGACTATCCCTTAGGGTTAGATGCTTGCTTATTCAGTGGGAACCTAAAAGGAAATGAAGATTACACTCAACAAGCTTGTATGGGGATGGAGAAAACATCAATTTTTTGTTTATTGTCTTGAGTGCTAGCTGATGTCACAACTGAGTCTTCCCATTGATTCCAGAAATGCAAATCAGAAACTCCAGACATAAATTTGAGCAGATTGTTATATTCTTACATACTAACATTATCAAGAGCTGATGAAGTCAGTGGGGAGTATTGGTCTGATACTTTGTGAGTGATACTCAGAAGGTTACAATTGCTCTCATTCTTGTTCTATTCATTTCAGTTTTGCTGGAACAGGCACAATTCTAGCTTCAAAATGTTATTGTGGAGTTTTCTCTGCAATCCCACAGAGATGGACTGGCATGACATGATATCTTTGTTTGATATGGGTGGTAATACAGGGCTTGCAGAATCTCTGTTCTCATCACACAGGGAGGATTATCCAGAGATTGAGCAGGCTTCATTGAGTCAGCTTTTCCAACACAAGGTGCATGACAACCATGGGTCTCTTGAGTAGGGTCATTTCCATCTTACTAGTCATGGCATTATATGAGGGGTGCCTACATTCTTTTAACCAATTTGTTTCACCTGCTGTCAGCTCCATGTTGGTTAGGTGTGCACTTATGAGCAATCAGCAGCAACTACATGTTTTAGAGGGACAGAAATGAACCCAGAAAGTTGGGTTTCCATTTCTGAGGGGGAAGGTGCATGGATTTAAATTGCAGTATGCAATGAATATGTAATTCAATCTATATAATGGCTTCTAAAATACCAATTTACACAGCCAAATATAAGTAGTCCATAACAAGGAGTACACTTAAAAGGTTCCCATCAAAATCTTCATAACCTCTCAATTGGGGGCTACTAACAAATTACAGTGTGTGACCTATTACAGATAGCTGAATTGAAATCTGGAGTTGCACAGCCAGCTGATGCAGCTTTCTTACCTCCCACAGCCAGAGCAAACTCTAGAAATGGATCCATGTTTGCTTATGCAACCATTTCTGTGACTGTGGTTGGAGAGTTTGTACATTGGAATGAAGAAGCTGTGGCTCGCTGCAATCTTCTCACGTCTCAGGTACTAATGGGAACTGGTTACTATATGTCTCCAAACCTCCCAGTAGACACCTTTTTAGCCCCTTTTCAAAGTTACTGGAGTCATGAGACATATCTTAGAAGCATGTTTAAGTGACAGCATCCCTTGCAGACATTTTTGTTCTCGGTGGAGTCATGATATATAGATAGATAGATATATACATATAGTTTGTGTACAGGAAATATTATTTAAATCCACAATTTTCTGTGTTTTTGTGACTGTTTCAATTGTTATTGCCTTTGAAGTGCAGTGCCTGGTTCATTTGCTTAGCTATTTGTTTAGAATTGGGAGTTTGAGGTGTTTTGTTGTAAGTTACCAGAGGTATTTCTTGACTACAGTTTGCAATGTCTGGTGCAGGCTGCACCTTTGGCAACAAATGTGAGGGCAGTCTTCCTTTGTCTTCTTGACCAGGTAAACCCCTTAAAGACATGGGAGTCCTTGAGAATGAATACAACTTTGCAATCCTAAGATCTACTATTGTGCACCAAAAGGAGAGAAAGCAAAGACATATCCTATCGAAGAAGCCAAAAGGACCACCCATTAGTGCAGATAAAAAGAGAAATGCCACAAATCCTGAGCATGACAGACTGCAACAGATTTGTCAATTCTTTGTTTGTATGTTGGTATGGTAACATTGTTTTATCTTTTTGGCATTATCAACAAAAGTTATGTGCTCAGTTATGCAGGCTAAGTTTCTCATATGCAGGTGAGCCTTTACACTACTGAAGGATTGGAGAGAGCAAAAGATGCACTGAATGACGCTGCACAACAGCGGAACCTTTATTCAATTGGCTCAACAGTCAGTCGTCGTGTGGCTGCAGCAGCTGCCACTGCGGTGTGTTCCAAGCCCCTTATGACTGAAAAAGCCAACTGTTCCTTTTTTACTGCTTTTGCTTGAGCTTTTTTTCCCTTGTAAAATTCTCCCTTACATCTTGTGTGAGTCATGCATCTGCTAGATTTGGTACTAACAAAATGGCTGAATTGCTATAAATTTCAGCATGGCAGGATTTTTGTCCAGGGATGAAACTCCTTTACCCTGATCTTGTGTAAATCTAATTTATACAGGAATCTTTTTTCTAGTCATATTGACAGACGAATGTGGCAGTCAAGCCTTGTTGTTGCTAGCACCTTATGTTGCATGCTGCCTGGTGGCTTACCTTAAGTCTGCTTGATAGCCTTTGATGTTTGTGCCACAACCCCAGTTTGAAAATTTCTACCTTTTGAATGTTCTGGAAGGTAGGAATTGTTTTAAGTCCATTCTCATTTCTGATGAAGCAGGCTGAGGCAGCAGCAGCAGCAGGGGAGAGAAGTGTTCGTGGGTTCATGGTGGCAGTTCAAAGAGCAACATCCAATGTGGCACTAGTTCAGCAAGTAATATTCTATCAGACCCCAATCCTATATCCTAGCTTCATGATGGCAACCCCATAACAATCAAGATATGGTGCTAATGTTGTTCATTTTAGTTGCTACATGCTGTCCTGTGTTGAGGTTTCAATGGATTTCTTGAAGAATGGGAGACATACTCCAATCAGTATGTGTTACTGATGAGCTTAACAATCTGTTGTGTGCCATGGCAGCACTTTGTCAACACAGTTGCTCGGTTGCTGCTTCCTGTGGATGGGGCCCATGCAGCCTGTTGTGAAGAAATGGCTACTGCTATGGCCAATGCTGAGGGAGCTGCCTTGAAAGGTCTCCAAATGTGCATAGACACAATTATGGCTGAGGTAACCCAGAAGCCCGTCTTTTTTTCTCCCTCCCTTGTATCACTATTGTGGTGAATGCTATCAACTTCAACAGCATATGAAGATGAGAGGAATTAAGCAGCATATGAAAAAACAGAAAACAATGACATTGTAATATGGGAAGTATTGAGGCTTTGGGGGTTTATGGCTTCTGAGATCATTTATGAGGATGATATACTGTGCTGACAGGTCATGCTATGATTCACATAATATCTTGGGTTTGAACTTGGAACTAAAGATTTCTCAGATCTTAGTTTTCAGTTAGCTTTGACAAGGGCTCATTGTGTGTCTCTACGTGGCAGGTTGAGCGGCTTCTAGCTGCAGAGCAGAAGGCAACTGACTTCAAACCATCAGAAGATGGGAACCCACCAGACCATCGCCCCACAAATGCATGCACCAAGTAATTCTTTGACCACCCCCCAATATGCAACCTTGTGTCCAAGTGCAAGTTCTTCTACATTAATTGCTTATCAACATGTGGCCAGACTGATCAATGTTCTTGATCCCTGCTTAAATATTGTAGGAATCCAACCAAATAAGAATGATAAACACTTACTGTGACTGGATCATGGCCACCCTGCACTGTTACTGGCACCACTATTTTTCAACAGTTGAACAACAATCTGTACTAGTCCTGGAACCTGATTGGATAAAATTTGGAAATGTTCACCTCAAGACTACTATAATGGTCTTGCCAGATAGTTGAATTCTGATGTTTCTTTGTGACCAACTGTGTAATCTCTGCACTTATTGTACTAGCAATGTTGGTGATATCAATCAGGGTGACAGCTTATTTGGAGCATATGTTAGAAGCAGTTTATGGGGCTCTGGAAGGGCTGAACAAGCAAGCTTTCATGACAGAACTAGTACTTCTCTCTCACCTTCAAGTGACTGTCCCATTCATGATTTGTGACTTGAATGTGGTTGCCCCTTTTGAGTAACAATCAACTGGATGCTAGAGGAAAACAGAAGGATTAGGACATTAACTGACTACATGACAGTTGCAGACATGTAAATGCTGTGTTGAAAATTCCGTTGGGCCAGAAGAGAGAATGTGCAAGGGTTGCTGAGCTCTTCAGAGTGGTTGTGGCAGGGAAACAGGCTGTACAAGGCTCTTCTTGTACACTGGCAACGCTTCACCTTCAGTGCAAGGTTACTTGCTTCCAACATTTTCCATTTATTCTTTCCACTTCCCCCCTATGCTTGTGTGTTGTCAGAAAGATCCCATGTCAATCTAGTGCTAACAATCAATAGTAGAAACTTGGGAATAGGATGGGCTCCACAATTTATGGCATTTCACCTGCAGGTAATCAACCATTTGCTTTCCTAGGACCCATTGATATTATCCAGGTTCACAAGTGGTTTTCAGTGCATCAGAAAAAATCTTCAGGTTTTCACTTGGATAGTGTATATGCCCATCACCTTTCTTGATTTTGTCTGATATATCTGCAGTGGGGGACTGCGGTTGAAGCGGGACGTCTCGGAGTATGCAGAATTTGTACGAAGTTTTAAGGCTCCAGCAGTTGATGAAAAGTTTGAGTTACTTGGCACGTAAGTGTCACACTGAAATATGAACCTTGAATTGTCTTATCATATCTGTCCATGATGTATCAAATTCATTCCATTGTTCAAGGATGAATGGTGGTTGGGACGCTATGATGAGTCATAGCTTGTGTCTGGTTAAGTTTTTGCCAGGTGCAAACAGACTAGAGTTGAATTCAACCATGTGACTAAAGCATGTAGATCTGGGCAATGTATAGCGTAACATTCTGCACTATAGATCATTTTATGCACTTATTGTCATTCACCCTACTTGTAGTCATGAATTTGGGTTACTGATTGGTAATGGGGTGGTTCCTACTAGTGAGGGAGAATTGTGTGCTGATGTAGTGGAAATGTTTGCTTGCAGGTTGGTCAATGTGTTTATCGTGGCTCCTGAAAGCTTGCCCACCTTGGTAGATGGCAGTCTGAAGCAAGCTCGAGCAGAAGCAGTTCGGTAATACCCTCAAACTCTTGATCTGGAAGCACCCACTATATGCATCAGTCTTGAAGTTTTCCACCTGGGCTGTGGCTATGTCACCATTTTCCAGAAAGAGTGAACTGGAACTCATTGATTTTCTAAGATTTCTCTCTTACTAAGCTGAGCATTGTGAGATTTAAAGCACAATTCGCCTTGCAGTGCATTTTTAACAGTACCAAAACCATATGTACTGCCTGTCATCATGCTGATTTTGGGAAGTTGTTTGGAAATGCAGGTTTATTGAACTGCGGGAGGATTATAAGTCAGCTAAGATTGCAAGTAGATTCTCATCATTAGCTCACTGATGGATGGCATCTCACCTTTTCTCACATCTTCTTGTAATCTATATGTGTTGTCATAACTAAGCCCATTTGCACTTTTGCCACTTAACTGGTTTGCCTCTTTCTCTTTTTGGCTACACATGAATGAATCTTGTGTGCATGCTCTGGTTGCACAAGATGTGGGCTCATTTCTCTGCAATTTGTGACATAACAATAGACTGAGCCCTTAACCTGTGGAGAAATACTGCACTTTTTCTAAGATTGAGGATCCACGACTGGTCATCACCCAGCCACAGGTGCTGTTGTACATCTAGATCCACACCAGTATCGCAAGCATGTACAGTATTATCTGAGTCGATATTTGTGTTATCTGTTCTGTTGTTGGTATCTGTATTATTGTGCATTATTGCAAGAATGAGTTTCAATTTCATGATAGGTAGTACTGTGTTAGCCCTTAGCTTTGGAGACTTGGTTTGATAGGTCTATTAAGATTTTATATTAGACCAAGACCAAAGCCCTGATTGAAAGCACCCTAAAAAACAGGGATCCAGGTGATGTTTGTAGGTGGATTGATAGCTGTGGGCCTGGCTACCTCTGGACTTCCACCTCCCATTTTCCCTACTAACTTGCTATGAGGTCTTAGTTGTTGAGATTTGATTCCAGCTCTTAAGACTCTTGACAGTACAAATTCGATATTAGCATCCCTGAACTTCCACACTGTGCAGACCCTCTTCCATTCTCACCACTAACTTGTTAACAAGTAAGAGGGTGCTTGGTGTTCAGCTTTGATTTCAGTGGTGTGCTGGTAGTTTAAAGTTGATTTCAGCTCAACTCGGGACAGTACAAATGGGACATTGGGATCTGTGGACTTCCACCCCTTTGCAAACCAATCTCCAATTCTCACTGCTAGATTGTTAGGTAGGGGGTAGGTGTTGTTTGGCTTTGATTTCAGCTTGACTCTTGGTGGTACAAATGGGACATCAATCCCTT
>Ga0116228_10006830_pt1 | contig 10199 bp, 8 predicted proteins | sample S1TSphfallax_2_FD_89694 | JGI IMG/M metagenome (GOLD analysis project Ga0116228, IMG submission 89694) | Host-associated microbial communities from peat moss isolated from Minnesota, USA - S1T2_Fc - Sphagnum fallax MG | ecosystem: Host-associated > Plants > Peat moss > Unclassified | place: USA... | reverse complement strand
TAGCTTATCACATTTGGAGCTAATGGGGTTTCTATTTTTCAAGGCACTAGGTCAAGTGTTACCCAACATAATTATAATATTGGGCTCCACATTCTATGGGGGTTCATTGTATGGTTCATATAACCAAATGGTAATTTATACTATGGCACACTTGCAAATGGTTAATAGACTTGAATGTTTGCTTCAAGCCTTATACAACTATTTTTCCAAGAGCCTTAAGAGGCATTTGGAATTTACAAAACTTGCAGAGTTGATGGAAACCAAGGGGGTCAAAATTATAAAAAATGTAAAAGCATGGTAGATTTTTATGTTGTCCCATGTCTAGTGTGTTATGGTAGAGTACATAACTTTGCTAATGAAGATGGCATTTGATGCTCCTATCAATGACAAGGCAAAATAAAACTTTGACCTTCTTTATGATGTGCAAATTTGGTTGGGGTTTGTTGCCATTCTCCCATTGTTGCAATCAATCCACAGTCTGATTAAGTTTAGTTAGTTGTGGGATATATTTATCAATGACTTTATGGCTATAACAAAAATATGCTAAGGGGAGATTTATGTAAACATATTTGAATACAAGGTTCAAGTTTCATGCATTTTAAGGTTATAAGGCTCTGTTGGGTGTTAAACATGATTCCATAATCATGTGCTAGATGACAAATTTGAACATAGGCATAAATCATTTGGCATTTGATGTGAATTAGTAACACATTTGGGCTATTCATTTGAATTTGCCAACTAGTGACGTGTCTTATGTCACAAAGGAGGTTTATGTTACAATCATCACACAAGTGGAGGCAGAATGTGAAGGTAAAGTAACTTGCTTTTTAAGTTTCAAGTCTGTCTTAATTTGTCCATTGAGTATTTTAGATTTTGGACTTTGTTTTGCTCCATTATCAAAAACTAAACTAGATTTGGAAATTGGTTGTGGGCATTGGGAGTTATAGGGGCTACTGATTACCGTGTCGCATAATTGCAAACAAGATTCCATTTTCATGGCATCATGGAAAATCTAGGTGTGGTATACACTATTAGAAAACTTGTCCCTAAACCATTATAAGGTTCCATTCAAACCTATCCTGGTGGAAAGGAAATTGTGACTTCAAAATTTCCACTACCATTTCCACTAAACATCCACTACCTACTATGTTATGTGCATTATTAATGGAAGTTACCCACTAGTTATTTGGTTATTCACTTGAGTGAAATGCGCACCAGAATTTTGAAGGCGGGCAATGTTCCTAGGTTATCCCTAGAATATTGGTTATAGTGTGATGCAAAACAAAGTTTTCAAAAGCACTCGGATGTGATCATGGTAGTTTTTTGCCACCCCAAAAAGCTAGGTAGCAGTGATATTTGAATAGTCCTTTCCAAGGAATTTGGATATATTACATTTTCTTTTTTGATCCTTGGGTGGCATCATAATTACATCATCTACATTGAATCGCTTGAAGTCATGCTATTCATTTTTCGTTGATTTTTATAACATTGGTATGTAACTTAAATTTTCTCCAACCTTCTTCACATTTTTCTACATATGTCCTAGTTTATCTATCCTTATTTGATAGCATTCATGATATTGTAATCCTATTTGCAAGATGTTGAGTACATTGACACAAGCAAGAAAAAAAAAACCTTAGTACCATAGCAACTTCAATATTTTAGTGCTAAATAATTATTTTATTTTTGAAGAATCCATGTTGAACTAGGATTATTCCATATTATTATAAAATATTCTCTATTTTCCTTCACAAAAAAATGTTCTTAACAAACACTTCTGTTGAGAATCTCAAACATTCTTGAAAATAATATAAGGTAGTGTGGATGCTGCCAAGGTACTTGGCTAGGTAACAAAATGTATAATTCACATAGTAACTCAAATGAAATGTGTTCAATTGCAACCTTTATATGACATTCAATATGTCCACGAAACTATTAGCGTTATATACGACTTTCTCTAACTCACTACATTAACCTTACCTTGGTTGGATTTTTTCCTCAAAAGTTTATTTATCAACAACTTGCCTTGAACTTTATGTTGAAAATAATCATAGATTTGTGTTGGGTAATCATAAACTATTCAAATGAGAAACTGATAATTTCCATTTTATGAAATGACTTTCTTGGTCAAATATTGAATAGTTTGAGAAAAAAAACTTGAAAATAATTTGTAACTCATAAAAGTTTTTCATGAAGGTTATCATGGTACCATCTCACAATGCCTTGACTTCTTTTCAATTAGAAATGTGATATGTAGTTACCTATATGTATTATTTGTTTTCTTATATCCATTCCAAAAAAATTGTCTTACATAGTTGAAATAGATCAAAGTTAAGCTTCCATTGTTACAACCCATTGCGCTAAAAATGATACCTAGTGGTGGGATGTTAAGTGGTGGTTGGGTAGAAACAAGTTGGATAAAGGCCACTCAAGATCATGGCATAAACAGCTCAATTGTCACAATACCTATTTACAAACTTGCTTGCTGGTTGCGTTATGGGTCAGAACCCAAAACCCTAACCCAACAATTTGGATTATGGATATATGATCATTGATCAGAACCCAAAACCCTAACCTAACAATTTGGGTTATTGCCACTGCCCTTCTCGATAAGCAAGAAGTCAAGAACAATTTTGCTCAATATTAATGTAGCTCCCTTGCTTGGGTCATATAGCTTTTTTTCCAAGCAATATATTTTACTTCACTTGGGGGAGGATTTGTTGTGAAAGTCGCAATTTTAACTCAACTTGATCCAATTCCAAACTGGTGAAAGCTAGCAATTCAGCAAAGGGAGATTTGGGAAGATGGGTGGGAGCAGGGGCTGGTGGGGGTTGTAAGCTGACTGCTAGGGATGTTGTACAAGCTGAGATGTGAGCTCAGGGAGCCTCCTCCTCCTCCTAAGTTGTCACCGCCACCTCTAATTCTCTCCAGCATCTTCACCACTTTCAGCATGCTCGGCCTCAGTGTAGACACTGAGTTCACACACTGGAGAGCTATGTCCAGGACTGCCAAAAGCTCCTCATCTGGACATGAATCAAGTAAGGTGTGATCAAAAAGGTCTCCTGCGCGGCCCATCTCAACTAGATGCTTTGCCTGCCAAAACACATCTCTCATTAGGCTCACAAAATGGGTTCAGAGTGAAGCAGCAACCATCATCAGCACACTAACTTACCACGGATGAGATAGCTGGGTGGACATGAAAACACTTTTCCATTGGGTTCCAGTTTCTCTAGCTAACCACCACGGTCACGTATGGTTACCTCAATTGCTGTATTTGCTACCTACCTACTAACAACCCACTAGACCTTCCGCACCTACATACGGAGTCCCACTTTAGATGGGGGTGATCCAGGGTTGTCTAAATTCCTAGGAGCCAATTTGGACTCATTGGAAGCAAATTTGATCCTTGAGTTGGACCTTGCCTTGGACCCTAGCTTGCATATTCTTGGTTCTTCAAAATCATGAGCTCTCTCCAGTTTAGCTCATTTTTTGGGTCCACAATCAACACCAATTGATTTTCCCTCCAAAATGGTGCCATGTGGGGTTTAGCCTCAATTTGCCACTTTTTGGACTTGGACCCTCATCTAAAGGCCGTGGGTCCAATTTATGGCTCTCATTCAATAGGATTGCTCTATTTCATTCAGGACCCCTTGACCTTGGACCCTCATTTAAAGTGGCCCTAACCATCTACATGCATCTATGTACCTGGTAGCCAACTAGTGACCCACCTACTAACAACCCACCAGCCCTTACCTGCATACTAACCATCTACATTCATCTACATACCTAGTAGCTACCTATGACCCACCTACTAACAACCCACCAGACCTTACCTGCCTACTAACCAGTTACATGTATCTAGTAAGCTAGTAACCACCTATTGTCCTACCTACCTACCTACCTGCCTACCTACACAACCTATCTGGACCAGTAGGGTTAATGGATCAATGCTGTTTCTTATTGGGCACAGATGCAATTCCAGAACAGCTGGAATTCAGAGAGTACCAAGCTGGGATTTGAAGACAAGTTTTTGAAAGATTTGCACATGAGGGGAAGGAAATTAAGATGTGTATGAAGCCCTAGTTGCATACGGAGGCAAAATCTGGTCCTACAGCAGCAGCTCCACTGGAAGCTCCTGTACAGTACTATATACTCAGCGAAGCCCTGGCACATACTATCATCAGGTGTAAAGTGCATCATCCACTCTTACCCATTGAACCATGCTGAAGTTATTCTCTCTGTAGAGCTGATCGGTGGGTCGATTGCCTGTGAGAAGCTCCAGAAGCACAATACCGAAACTGTATACATCTCCCTTCTCAGTGACTTTGCCTGTGTCCATGTACTCTGCAAAAACTCCCAACCAAATGTTTTGACCACACTCAAAAAAGGAAGTCACAAAATCCAAATGGGAATAATAATTTGTCACAAAAAAAAAATGATACCAATAATGCTCAGAAAAATCTACAAGCAATTAAGTGAATCTCAAATTTTCTTTACCCGGTGGTAAGTATCCAAGTGTTCCTGCAATAATTGTGGTGACATGTGTCTCTTGTGGACCAATGAGCTTGGCAAGTCCAAAATCAGCAACGTGGGCTTCCATGTCCTCATCCAGTAAGATGTTACTGCATTTCACATCCCGGTGAATGATGTGAGGGATGCAATCATGGTGTAAGTAACTCAATCCTCGTGCACTCCCAATTGCAATGTTGAGTCGGCTCTCCCAGTCCAGTGGCTCTCGTCCATGATTTGCATAATCTTGCACCATCAAGCAAATCAATGTCATCATCATGTCATCATCTGATACAAGTTACTTTGGCCCCCACATTTGAGTGTATGTATAGAGCTTACCAAAAATAAAAATGAAAACACTTACTTACCGTGAAGCAAAGTGTCAAGGTTGCCCTGGGTCATCAAATCATAAATAAGGATATTGATGTGAGGAGCACTGTAGTAACCTCGCAAGCTAACCAAGTTCCTGTGTTTGATATCAGCCAACGTCTCAAGCTCTCTTTCAAATCCTCGCTCTCTGTCTTTGCTCCCTCTTTCCAGTTTTTTCACTGCAAATGTGGTGTTATCAGGCAAAACCAGCTTGTATACTTTACCATAACCACCGCTTCCGATTATGTCAGTTTGCTTCAGCTTCTCAGTTTGCCTCAGCACTGCCTTCGATGAAGGTGTCGCCTTGCCTGAGAGCTGAAACATCACCATCTTCCCACCTGACATACCCATGGGAAAAAACCCACCAATCCATCTTCGGAGTTTCAATCTACAACCAGTGAATGATGATTCTCCTAGTATGATGCAATTTGTCACCCATTGCCTGGGATTTTTTTGTATGGACAGATCTGAGTGAAAATTTGTACATAGAAAAAATGCAGTACTTACCTGAGAGCTTGATTTCACAAATCCGATGCTGTCTTTTCCATCTCCAATAACAAAGAGTGCCAATAAAAATCTTTGAGGCAACAAAGGCACAGATACAAATTGTGAGGATAACCCCAACGTTCAATTTCCCTTTTGTGTTGTTGTCATTGGAATTTGACTGAAGAACAACCACCACCCCACCTGCACATCAAAAAAAGAGAAAAACTAAAAAAAATTCATCACCATGCTTGCTTCTTTTTTCTCTGCTTCTTCTTCTTCTTCTTCTTCTTCTTCCTCTTGTTGGAATTTTTCGATAAAATAAATTCATTCAGCTGATGATCTAACTGAAGCCACAGCTGATCAGAACTTATGTATGTTGTGCACTGAAAGTTCAAGGTCAATTTTTATGAAATAACAAATAGGATGCATAATTGTGTATACCTGCCACAGTAGCATTTGTAAGATCAAGAAGACTCCGCAGTTTCAGATTGCATGATTGCAATGTCGGTCTACCACACAATTCCAAATTACTGTGAAAACTGTCATTCAATAGGGAAAAATTAGCTGAACTTTATTAGAAAACTTATAGCTTAAAATTCAGTATTCCTGGACACAGTTGAGCAAATTGTAGTAAAACCCAAATCAGGAATCTCTAAGAGAGTCTTAGACATGGGAGTTGCTGCTCTTGAGGAGCTTCTTTTGGGTTTCTTACGAGGTTGCACTAAAAGATGCAAGGACTCCGCCTTGAGGCACATGGCCTTTGAAGCTGTTACTTGATAGATTCCTGCAGTATTGATTCAACCAGATCACATCAAACTGGAGTGCATTGAAACAGAAAAAAGAATCCACATTAGAGTTTCTGATCAGTACTGGAACTGAAGATCTATGAAGCCTCCTCTCTAATTCCTTCCTTCTTCACAGATCAAATGAAGTAGAACTCAGTTTCTGAAATCTCAGAGCTAGGATCAAGCTAGGCTGCTGGCCTTGCTACTGATGGGTTTGCATACTGAAAATTGGAGACACAGGCAAAACAACAACAACAACAACATCAGCAGCAAAGAGGAAGTTTTTGCTTACAGAAAAGATAATTTTGTAAGGCTGTTCAAACTTTCGGGGATTTCACCTTGTAGCTTGTTATTGGAAAGATCTCTGCATACACAAAACAGAATTTATTAACCCCAATGAGAACAAACAAACTATAATATATACATATATTCATACAAAATGTCTGAGTTCAGATGCTTTCAATAGTTGACAGATTTTGTGTTTCTGGGTACATTTCACAGACCCTAATTCAAACTCTATAAATGCTTCTTGAAGCACAGTGGTTAGGTTTAGGGTGTTCCCTCTCTTACTTATTACAACTGTAAGAAGGTCATGAACTTTTATTGTAATTCAAGGATATTATTATCCGAACTCAACTTGTATTTCTTCGAGCTTTGAAGGAAGCCTTGTGCTTACAAGTCTGTGAGTGTCAAAAGAAGTCCTAGCTCAGGAGGTATGGCTCCGGAGAGATTGTTGGATTGCAACTTCCTGCATGTCAAAGCCAACGTTTCAAAACCTCATTGAAGCCGAAGGAACCCATTGAATATTCAAAAACTCACTGGTTCAGGAATTATTTTGCATCATGAAGAATTGAGCATGTCACTATACTTGCCCTAGGAACAGAAATTTGATGACTCTGTCTGTTGCTGGAAAGAAATGGAAAAACAAATTATAAAAGAATCAACCCACTTGAGCACATACATACAGGATTCTCAAGCTGCTAAAATTCCCAAATGAAGCTGGAATGTGGCCTTCAAACAAATTTGAGGACAGATTCCTGCAAACAACACATTGTTCAAGAGTTATAATAGTCTAAGAAATTAGTTCAATGTGAAGCTCTTGAAAAGGAACAAAATGCAGCTGAGAAGCCTCCAGAGAAGAGCTGAGAAGACCCTCTGAGAAGAGCTGAGAAGGAGACCTAGACCTAAGAAGTTTTGCTAAGGAATTCAATAATATAGCAAGTTTCTTCAATGGCACTTATGACCTCGATGTATTCATATCTCCTTTTTGGTTCAATCATTTATGCATTCGTCCATGTGATGAATAACACTTACAAAGCTTGTAGCCAGGGAAGCCCTGTGACATCCAAAGTTATGTTACCACCAAGCTGCTTGCCTGCCAAGTTTCTGCAAAAAACCAACCAACCATCTCAAAAGCTTGAGTTTATCGGCATTAGGTCAAGAAGGAATGATGATGATGACGATGATGATGGTGGAAGTGGTGGTGGTGGTGGTTCTTCTTCTTCCTCCACTGACCAAATCCTGACCAGAAACTTTATTTTTGTAGGTAGGGTTTGGTTGAGAGACTCTTGAAAAGGGTTTGATTGAGAAACTCAAAGGGTTTGGCTGAGAAGCTCAATTGGTTTGGTTGAGAAGCCCAATTGGTTTGGTTGAGAAGCTCAAAGGGTTTGGTTGAGATGCAAGCTTGGGTTGAGAAAGCTCAAATTAATCTTGACAAACCCAAAAGAGTTCTACCAGTACTAGTTCAGGAGGAAGCATGAAGCTATGACAGTAGTAGTGCTTTGCTGCTGCTGTTGGAGGAACTAGCTAGGACTTCGGCTATCTTACTGAGGACCAAAAAAAAGAGTCTGTTGAGGGGTTCAAGGGCAGGAGACAGACAGACTTACATGGAGAGAATGTGCAATTGATCAGAGCTGCATGTGACACCAGCCCACTCACAGGGTGTTGGATCTGAATGTTGCCAATTCTCCAGGCTCCCACAAGGGTCATGTAGATGCATTCCAAACTCAAGCAAAGCATGTCCTGAGATCTCATGACCAGTCCCCACCAAATGTTTCCCAAACAGGAAAACAAAGAAAAGAAAAAACAACACCATGATCAGATCAATATGTCCAGTAATTGGAAGACACCAGACAGCCAGCGAGAATTTCCTAAGTGGACAACATATAGCTCGATCATCCATCATGAATGTGCAGTGATTCTTACTTCATTGAGCTACTAGAAAACAGTTGATCAGAAGATCATCTGCTGCAGGTCACACACCTTCATCACTGAGAGCCTCACTTGGGTGAGCTCCAAGAGAAGAACATGACAGTAGCACTTTCAGGAAGAAGATGATGATCCACATCTGCAGGCCATGCATATGGCGGCAAGAATATGCAGCCATGAATATTCTTACTGTTGGAGTGCTCATGATCACGGCATGCTTCCAGTACGAAGCGAGTGATCAGCTCCAAAGAATCGGGCCCCAAAGAGTACAACTCCTCTGCTGCATGCGGTTCCACTCAAAAGCCTGATCTGGAACATGTACTGGGGACGATAAGAACATCAAGCTCTTCTTGTTCTTCTTGTTCTGCTGCTGCTACAGTAGTAGCGCCTGGATCCGTTCGCCAGCTTTCAAAGCAAGATCCGGTAAACCCATTCTCGACGTCTTTTACCATTTAGTGCTCCTGCACCAGCTCCTACTAGATTGTAGAGTCCGGATTCAACAGCCTAACGAAAACCATCACATGAGACATTCATGAGGTCGTGTCATGCAGCAAAGATTCTTCGTGTTGTCAACTAATTAGAGAGCTGCAGCTTGAAGCTCATGATCAGCTTGTCATCATGAGCTCGATGAAGAGCTTTCAGAATATTCTTGGTCACTAGCTAGAAGACTCACATAAGAGCTGAGTACGTACACTTCTTTTCTTTTCTTTTCTTTCCTAAGCTGAGATCAACAGCATTGCTCGGCACACATCAGCAGCTGGATTAGACGTCATACTTGTTGAAGAAGACCAGCTACTGCATCATGACTCTTGAAGCTCGGATTTCACAAGTTGCAGCACGAGAGCCGTCATCACTTCGAGCTCGGTTCCATGTCCAGCTGGTTACACTGGGAAGTTTATCTCTTCTGCCTGTTAATAGCATGGACTATATCTCTCTCTCTCTCTGTGTCTTTATAAGAGGAAAACAGCTGCCGCTGCATGCAGATTCTCTCCCAAAAAAAAAGGAAGAGAAAAAACAGAGAGGAGCAAAAATGGGTAACTAGTTCTAGGAGTCTGCAGAACTAGTTGGATAAATATTTCTATCCAACAGCAGTTCTTCGGAGTCGTCCGGATCAGGAGGAGGAGCTCCTCCTCCGGCGGACTCGGAGGCTCAAGGTGTTTAACCATTTCCTTGAAGACGACAAGAAACAATTATAATATAGTATTTATGATGATCTCATCAGAGCTAGCTAGCGGTCCAGAGAAGAAGAAGAAGAACTCCCTCCCTCCACTAGCTGTGCCGCAGCATCAGCAGATCTGATTGATTATATATGATCTGATAAAGCAACAATACAAAAAGAAAAAGACTTTGGACGTCGTCAGCTTCCTCAGCCAACAATTGTGCATGCTAAAAATGGCTGCAAAAATCATTTCACCGCCTTCCTAGATGGAAGTGGTGGAAGTTGAAGAAGAACCTGACACTATCCCCAAAAAATAACTTTTTTTTTTTTTTTTCCTTGTGGGGAAAGATTGTACACACGTGAGTGAGCCACTGCGGCCTAGTCGCACTGCTACTTGAACCCTGTTTGCGTGAAGCTCTCCGCAGTAGCCGTGGGGGTGGGAGGGAGACTCGATCGGCTCCTCGAACACGAGGAGGAGGTCGAAGACAGAAGGGTTTCGCAACAGTGATGCGCACTCCACTTTTATGGCTTTTTATGGACGGGCATTTCTTGCCGCACTGTTTTATGGCTTTTTATGGACGACTCTTTCTTGAAGCACTCTTTCTTTTATGGCTTTTTATGGACGATTTTTTTTTGAAGCACTCTTTCTTTTATGGCTTTTTATGGACGACTCTTTCTTGAAG
>Ga0116228_10006829_pt1 | contig 10199 bp, 10 predicted proteins | sample S1TSphfallax_2_FD_89694 | JGI IMG/M metagenome (GOLD analysis project Ga0116228, IMG submission 89694) | Host-associated microbial communities from peat moss isolated from Minnesota, USA - S1T2_Fc - Sphagnum fallax MG | ecosystem: Host-associated > Plants > Peat moss > Unclassified | place... | reverse complement strand
TCGGTGCCCATCGTGACGCCGTCGGAGATGGCGATCGTGTTGAACTCCATCGGCGTGCCGCCGGCATCGCGCACGCCGCGCTTCACGTGCTCGGCCAGCGCGCGCAAATTCAAGTTGCACGGCATCGTTTCGATCCACGTGTTTGCGATGCCCACGATCGGTTTGCGCAAGTCTTCGTCGGTAAAGCCGACGGCCTTGTACATCGCGCGCGCGGCGGCGCGATCGCGTCCGTTCGTGATGACGGCGCTATTCGCTTTGATGTCGTATGCCACGGGCGGGCTTACGGCGAGGGGGTCGCGCGCTCCTCGGCCAGGTGGCGATACCAGCGAACGATCAACGCGTAACGAACGCATTCGAAATAGATGAACGTCATGAAGAGCAACGGCGCCATGACGACCAGCGACGAGGGCAGCTTGACGCCCAAGATGGCCAGCCCGAGCAGCACGATCAGAAAGGGCACGAGCAAGATGAGGAGCGATGCGGCCACGACGCCGAGCGTGCTCGCGAAGTGCGATTTCGTCATCTGCACCGAGCCCCGCACCGAGCCCAGCAAGGTCGCGGCGAAGTGTCGAATCGAGCCCGACTCGTCGGCGCGCAGCAGCGCGTTGATCAGCGTCTGCGACAGCAGCACGGCGATGATGATGCCCGGGATCACGGCCAAGGCGTAGCCCACCTCGGTGATCGCACCGACGGCGAGAATGGTCGCCAAGGTCAGCGCCCCCCGTAGGGCAGTCATTTTAAACGTGGGCTCGATCCGACGCAGGGCGGACGGCAGGATGAAAAACAAGGCGCCGACCGAGAGCAAGAGGACGACGCTGACCGGCGGAGTCGTCATCAGCGCTGCCGGGTTCGAGGCGAGGATCGAGTACATGTCGATCCGTGGGAAGACCAGCCAACCGGCAATGCCGCAGACCACGGCCAACACGGCATAGACCGGCAACCGTTCGCGCATCAGCCGAAATCCTTCGACCAGCAGCGAGCCGGGAGAACGCGTCGGCAGGTTCGCCGGCATTAATCCTACTACGGCCATGCTAGGGCCTTCGGTTAGCCGGCAACGGGACTTTAGCCCCCCGGCGGATTCGTCCGCGCCGGCGCGTAAGAGTGACCCGGTGAACACGACCGTCGACCCGCGCATCGCCGGCGAACTCGCCACGATCGTCGGGTCGGCCAACGTGCTGACGAGCGAGGTCGACCTGCTTGCCTACGGCTACGACGGCACCTGGTTCGAGAGCCGCCCGCTGTGCGTCGTGATGCCCGGGTCGACCGCCGAAGTACAGGCGATTCATTCGCTCGCGACCCGTGAACGGCTGGCGTTGACGCCGCGCGCGATGGGCAGCGGGCTTTCCGGCGGCTCGGTGCCCCTCGCGGGAAGCATCGTTTTGAGCGTGATGCGCATGAACAAGATCCTCGAAATCGACGCCGTCGACGCCGTGGCCGTCGTGGAGCCGGGCGTCGTTACGGCGGACCTGCAGCGTGCGGTCGAGGCGCGCGGGCTTTTCTACCCACCGGACCCGTCGAGCCTCAAGCAATCGGCGATCGGCGGGAACGTGGCCGAAAACGCCGGGGGCGCCCGTTGTCTCAAGTATGGCGTCACCTCGGATTACGTCGCGGCCTTGGACGTAGTCCTGCCGGGCGGGCAGTTGGTTCGAACCGGGGGCCGGATGGTCAAGAACGTGACGGGATACGACCTGCGCTCGCTGTTCACGGGCGCCGAGGGTACCCTCGGCACGATCGTCGAGGTGACGTTGCGCCTCCTCGTCCGTCCGCGCTACACCAAGACGGCGACGGCCGCGTTCGACCACCTCGAGGACGCCGCAAGCGCGGTCGTCGCGATCCTCGGCGCGGGTTTGTTGCCTACGTCGATCGAGCTGATGGACAACTTGACGATGCGCTGCGTCGAGGAGAGCCGTCCGGCCGGCCTGCCGATCGACAGTGACGCACTCTTGCTGTTCGCAGTCGACGGAAACTACGCCGAGATCGTCGACGCCGAGCTCCATCGAATCGCCGAAATCGCCTCCGAGCACGGGGCTCGGTCGACCCGAGTCGCCGCCGACGCCGAAGAAAGCGCGCGACTCTGGGAGGCGCGCCGGGCCATCTCACCGTCGCTGGCGCGCAAGACGCCGCACAAACTCGGCGAGGACATCTCGGTGCCGCGTTCGCAACTGGTGCCGATGGTTCGGGAGATTCGCGCCATCGCCGAACGCAATGGCCTGTTGATCCCCGTGTTCGGCCATGCCGGTGACGGTAACTTGCATCCCAATATCCTCTGCGATCGGCGCGACCCCGAGCAGATGGCCCGGGTCCGGGTGGCGGCGCGCGAGATTTTCGAAGCGGCCGTCGCCTTGGGCGGGACGCTGTCCGGCGAACACGGGATCGGGCTGCTCAAGAAGCAGTTCATGGAGCTCGACTTGGGCGTCGAGGCCCTGGCGCTCATGCGGCGGATCAAGGACGCGATCGATCCGCTCGGGATTATGAACCCCGGCAAGGTCTTCCCCGACCCCGGCGGCAGCGACGCCTTCGAACTCCCATCGAAGTGATTGGCGTGAGCATGGGGACACGGCGCCACCCCAAGGTGGCCCCGCCCGTGGAGAGCCGCGGGGGTCCGCGGCCGGAATGCCGGGCGGCGAAGCCGGCCGCATTCCCGGCAGATTGGGGGGACGTGTCCCCCCGTATATAAGTTAGGCGCGATGCGAGGCTTCACCGGAACCGACGTGCCGCCCGCGAGCGTGTACGATCAATGCGTCCGCTGCGGCCTGTGCCTACCAACGTGCCCGACGTACGTCGAGACGCTGGTCGAGACGTCGAGCCCGCGGGGGCGCATCGCCCTGATCAAAGCGGTCGACGAAGGCCGCCTCGATCTGCTGAGCCCGGGCTTCGTGCATCAGATGTCAGAGTGTCTCGACTGCCGAGCGTGCGAAGCGGTCTGCCCATCCGGGGTGGCCTACGGCCAGCTCCTCGAGCCGGCACGCACGCAGATCGAGCGGGCGAGCGAGCCGGAACAGCCGGCCGGACGACGGTTCGTCCGTTGGTTCACGCTCCAAGGGTTGTTCGCGCACCTGGGAACGATGCGCTTCGTGGCGGCGCTCATGCGCATCTATCAGACCAGCGGACTGCGCGCGCTGGCGCGGCGCAGCGGCATCTTGGCCGCCCTCGGCCTCCGCGAACTCGAGGCGATGGCGCCCGAGATCTCGCCGCGCTTCTTCGTGCCGCGCGGACAGCGCTGGACCGCGACGTCCGAGCCGGTGAAGCAGAGTGCTTTCATCCACGCGGGTTGCATCATGCAGGTGGCGTACGCCGGCGTAAACGAGGCCACCGTTCGCGTGCTGCAGCGTGCCGGCTGCGACGTGGTCGCGCCGGCCGGGCAAGGCTGCTGCGGCGCGATCGCGATCCATGCCGGCGACCTCGACCTCGGCCGCCGTCTCGCGAAGATCAACATCGAGGCCTTCGAGCGCTCGGGTGCCGATACGTACGTGGTCAACGCGGCGGGCTGTGGTTCCTCGCTCAAGGAATACGGGCATCTCTTCGCGGGCGATCCGCACTGGGCCGAGCGCGCGACGGCTTTCTCAGCCCGCGTCCGCGACGTGACCGAGTTCCTCGACGCCGTCGGCCTCGGGCCCGGCCTCGGCCGGCTCGACGCAATCGTGACGTACCAGGAACCTTGTCATCTGGCCCACGCGCAACGCATCTCCGCCGCTCCGCGACGCTTACTCGGTCAGATTCCCGGCCTCAAGCTGCGCGAAATGAACGAAAGTTCGCTGTGCTGCGGAAGCGCGGGCGTCTACAACGTCACGCAACCGGCGATGGCCGAACGCCTCTCACAGCGGAAAGTCGCCAACGTCCTCGCCACGACGCCGGACATCGTCGTCACGGCAAACCCAGGCTGCGCGCTGCAGCTGACCAACGGTCTGCGCGAGGCCGGCAGTTCGGTCAAGGTCAAACACGTCGTCGAGCTACTCGACGAGGCGTATGCAGCCTTACAAGCCGACTAAGCGAGCATCGTCGGCCAACGCCGCTTCCACGCTCGGATAGACCGCGAACACGTCCAGAAGCCCGGTGATTCGTAGCAGCCGCAGGATCTGACCCTCGTGCGTCACGAGTCGCACCGAGCCGCCATGCTCGCTCGCTCGTTTGTGCGCGCCGATCAGCGCTCCAAGGCCCGTTGAGTCCAGGAATTCCAGCTGCGTGAGATCGACGACGATCTCGTGTTTGTCGCGCTCCGCGGCTTCCATGAGCGCGGCCCGCAGAGTGGGCGAGGTGGCGATATCCAGGCTGCCGCCGAGTGCGAAGAGCTGGGCGTGCCCGTCTTCGGTGGCGCTGACGTCGATGCTGAGCGAGTCTTGAGACATGGTTAGCCCTCGTATTCGCGCCACTCGGTGATCGTTCCGTCCACGAAAACCACGAACGCGCAGCCGCTGCGCTCGAGCCACGCCCCCTCCGGAGAGACGATGGCGAAGCGGAACTGGACGGCCGCCCGGTCGCCCTCGACGATCGTGGCGTCGGCATGGAACTCCCAGCGCGGCCCATCCCGGAAGAATTTGGTAAAGTGCTCGACGATCGCCTCGCGCCCCGCGATCGGCTCCCGCCGAGCTTCGCGGTAAACGCCATCCATCGCGAAGTGGGCAGCGGAACGCAAGGCATCTCCGACACGCCAGGCGGCGAACAGCGTCTCGAGCGCTTGGCGATTGGTCATCGCTACATCGCTACCCCGCGAGCGCCCGCCACTCCCTCTTCCCACGGCAACTGAACGCAATCTTCGTAAGCTCCACGCGGCCGCCGGAACGCGTTTAAACCGTTCCAACGACGTTCTCTTCCGCAGCCAAACGCGCGAGTTCGGCCCTCTGCTTCGCGGTGAGGTCGGCGCAAACGAGATCGTACGACAGCGAGACGAGGCGCCTAATCTGTTTCATCGGCACATCCGCATCTAAACGAACGCTGATCCAAAAGCGCCGATCGAGATGAGAACGATGACCGACCCCGGCGTAATCCTTACGAAGGGCCGCAGCCAGCAAGGGATCGCACTTTAGAATGACGTCCTCGACGCCTCTGAGCGAAAGAATGGCAAAAATCTTGCCCATCACCTTGTAGATGACGTTCAGTGGAGGCGAGTTCTTGCCAGGCCTGAACTCCCGCCCCTCCGCACCCGGCTTCGACTCGATCCAGGCCCTGACGTTCGCAGTGCGCTTGCTGCGGTTTGAAGCGTGGCTCTCCGCTGGAGCGTCGGGTATTCCAACGATGGTGACCGGTTTCTCTTTCGCGGATTTCATCGTTCACCTCGCGGGCTGTCCGGCCACAAATCTTACCTTTAGGCCGACGCGAAAGTGGCCGGCGCATCGGATTTGGCTGGGGTGGCTGGATTCGAACCAACGAATGGAGGATTCAAAGTCCCCTGCCTTACCACTTGGCGACACCCCAATGACACGTGCCCAGCGCCGCACGTCCCGGCTTGGCCGCAGCCTCCCTTTTTACCGGGCAATCACGTGGAACACCTCGTCGGCTAGCGCCCGTTGCGGCCTACTCCGTAAACGGGGACAGTCCCCCCGATGCCCCAACAGGTGCGCGCTGCCAGGCGTGCGGTCTCCCGAGAAGCACGCCCGGTCCTTGCGCGATCCCGGGGTCCGGCGTTTTCTCACGACGTTGGCTGGTGGAGCTGGAGCGCGGTGCTCAGGTGGTGCGATAGACGATGACGACCGCCTCGATGTCGGGGAAGACGCCGCTGAGCGTGGCGATCGAGAACTTGATCTCGTGCGTCTTTGGAATCGGCTTGATGTCCTTCAACGTTTGGATCGGCGAGTGAAGCGCCGGCACGTAGACTTCGACGGCGTACGTGTGCGGCGCGGCGATCTCCGACGGTGAGAGCACAGCGGTTGCGATCGTGGCGGTTTTCGAGATGAAGGTCACGGCCTTGCTCGGCGTGAGGCTCGTGTAGATGATGGGCGTGCCGAGCTGCTTATTGACGACGGCACCGAGCGTTTTGTCCGTGCTGGCCGCGAGCTTGACGACCGCGTCTTCGGGCTTGCTGGCCGGCACCGTGGCGACTGCGGTGAAGTCCTTGAAACAGGGAATGTGCACGGAACCCGCCCGGCCGGAAAGCGTCACGCTCGAGGTGTTCGGATCGGGCGGCGGCGCGGAGCACTTGACCGCTGCTAACGGGTTACCGTCGTCGTCGAGTTCGATGCCGTAACCCGCGGGCAAGCCGCTCTGCACGAGCGAATCCGGCGCCGCGAACGCAGCGGCCGTGGTCGGTGACGGCGCTGGGATCGGCGCGGCCGGACTCCCGCCACCGCCGCTGCACGCGGCGAGCGCGCCGGTCGCTAACAGCGCGAGCGTCGCGCGGCTCAGAAATGCGAAATTACGAACGGTCATATAAGTCCGCAAACCTCCTGAAGATCGAGAAAAGAATGCCGGAGGGTCATCGCGACGCGCCTGGGCTGTGTAAAGAACGCCCCCGCCGAAACGGCGAGGGCGTTCTCACGCGAACCGGTCGCCGCGGTTAGGGGTTGGTGACCGTGGTCGGGATTCCCGCCGGGATCAGATCCTTTAAGCCCGTGACGTGATCGATGAACGAGGTGCCGATGGGTGTCCCAAGGCCGGTGATCACGTTATATCCGTACTTTCCTTTGGGAACGTTGTCTGCCGTTAGGCCGTTTCGCGCTTCGATTCCCTGCGTGACGAACGGCGGGAAAGAGTATTCGTAGAGCAGAGGGTTGAGGTTACCGCGCCGTTCGTTCTTATCGAGTTGCGATAGGACGGCAACGAAGCCGGCGAATTCCGGTGCCGACGCGCTGGTGCCGATGACCCCGTAGAAGACGCCGTCGTGGCCCACGAGATCGGCGCTGGCGCCACCGGGAGAGTTCAGGGTCTGCAAGCAGCGCGCGGTGGGCAAGACGTCGCCTGGGCAGCCGCCCATGTGCATCGCGATGTCCGGCACGAGCCGGCCCTTGCCCGCGATATTGCTGACGTGAGCCGGAGTCTGGTACGACGGCCGGCTGAAAATGGTGCTCTGTCCGCCGCCCGAACCCCAGATGAGCCCGTCGATCTCGTTGCCCGTTCCGTACGGGTCTTCCGTCGCGCGCGGGGAGTCGGCTAGCGCCTGCTGGGAGACGTACGCCGAGTCCAGCGAGCCCTTTTTCACGGTCGTCGTCAGGTTGGTTCCGCCGACGCTGGTTACCGCCGGATCATCGGCCCAGATGCTGACGCCGACGCTCGCGGAGTACGTGACGGAGCTCGCGCCCGCCTCAAAGTAGCCGAGCGGATAGCACCCCTTGGCCGCGTCGTCGCCGGACGAGAAGATGAACGTGATGCCAAACGCGTTTCCTTGCAGGAAAATATCGTGATAGGCAGCGAGCACGTACCTCTCATCGACGCCGCCGTTGTAGGCCGCCGTGTAAAAGAGTTCGCACTCGCCGTACGACGTGCTCACGATGTCGTCGAGGTTGTCTTCGACGATCTGCGCGTAGGTGGCCAAGAACGCCTCGTTATACGACGGGTCGACGTCGTAGTCGTCGATCTCGGCCCCCGGGGCGCTGCCGCCCGACTGCTGCACGTCGAGATCAGCCTCAAACGAATCGCCGGAATCCGCACTCCACGGGATCGCGTCCGGGAAAAGATTATGCGTCAGAAGCGGGGCGGGTGCGAGAGCACCACCGTAGTTCCCGACTCCCTCTTGGCCAAAGTAGTTGTACGCGTCGGATTCGTTGAAATCCGAATAGCCAACGATACCGATGCGGCGATGATAGACCTTCGCTCCATCTTTGGCTTCGCCGTTGGCCTGGCCGTACGAAGGATAGCTGTAGGCTTGCTTGAGATCGGCGAAATAGTAGGGTCCGTTCGGACCGTAATAGTTGGCCGGACGCGCGCGCGTGAGCGCGTGGTCGGCGCGCGGGCGAGGATGCGCTTCGAGTCCGATGAGCGTGCCGCCTAAACGGACGAGTGCGGCCGGCATGCGATACGCGCCGCGAGCCGCGATATACCGTCCGTGCTCGTCTTTCACGACGTCGAGTCGCGTCGCGAAGTTGCGTTCGATCGTCGAGGCCGGTGCGCTCGCATAGATCAGCTGCGATCCGACCCGGTCGATCGAGAGGCCAGCGCCGCGCAGGGCTTGCTCCGCCGCTGTGACGTGGGCCGCATCCGGTGCGAAATTCGCTCGGAACTGCGCGGGCGTTAGCCAGTGATGATAGGCCAGCGAACCCGGCGTGCCTTGCAGGATCGTCAGCTGTTCGAGTTCCGCGCGGTTTCGCAGCGGCAGATGATACACGAGCTTGACGCGTTGCGACGGCGCCGGAACGCCGACGGCGCGATGTGGAAAGGACGGGACCGTGAAGGCGCCGCTCGAGTCTGGTCCACCGATCATGCCGGCGAAAGCCGGGGAGGCGACCGGGAAGGCCAGCAGCGACGAAAACGTCGCCGCCGCCAAGACGTGTCGGCCAGTAATGCGCATAAAAAATACCCAGTTCAAGGGAGGAGGAAGCGTGAGGTTGTGCCGCCGATGATTAGTTCGTTCCTTGCCGTACTCCTGGCCGCCCAAGCGGTAAATGATGTTATCAACCGGTAGCGACGATCGCCGTACAAAACTTGCACCGCCGTGCCTGCCGCGAAATCTCACTTAGACACTCGGGGCACGCGCGCAGTTCCGGCGCCGCGTCCGGAGGTTTCGAAATGCGCGCGGTCACGACGTTCATCGGCACGACTACAAAATAATAAACGGCCGCGGCGACGAGCACGAAAGACAGCAGAGCATTGAAAAAATCGCCGTAGCGAAACGTGCTATTGTTAATCGTGAACGCCAGCGCCGAGAAGTCCGGCTTGCCGACGAGCGCGGCGATCAGCGGCGTGATCAAGTCTTTGACGAGCGCGGTGACGATGGCGCCGAACGCGGCGCCGATCACGACCGCGACGGCTAAATCGACGACGTTTCCGCGCATGAGAAATTTACCGAAGCCGGAGAACAACGAGGTACCTACCTTTCGCTTGGATGCTCGGATACCGGACGACCGGCCTCTTCGAAAAATAAAAGCTCCGGGCGCGGTGCCCGGAGCCTTACCCGCCGACGGCGGTGGAATCGAAACCGCGTTAACGCAAAGCCACGACGCGCTTCGCTCCCAGGTACCGCGATTCCCAATAGCCGTCGGCGATTCGGCTAATCATCACGCCGGGGCTCGAACTGTGAATGAATTTTCCGCCGCCGATGTAGATCCCGACGTGCGACGGACCGGGTAAGTAGGTTTGGAAAAACACCAGGTCTCCGGCGTGGATGCCGCCCGTCGTCGGCCGGCCCGCGTAAAATTGCGCGTCGGCGGTGCGCGGCAACGAGATCCCGAGCATGGCGAACACGTGCTGGACGTAGCCCGAACAGTCGAATCCGGATGGCGACGTGCCGCCGAACACGTACGGCGTGCCGATGAAGCGCATCGCGCTTCTCGTCAAGCTCATCGCGATCGACGAGGTGCGGCTGATGATCCCGCGGGCGAAGCGGTGGATCGCATCGCCCTTCATCGTGGAATCCGGGCTGCCGGTTCCACCCGACCACATCTGGAGGTCGGCGTTCTTGCTCGGCATGTTCGAGGCGACTTCGAGCGCCTTCAGCTGCGCGCGAACTTCGGGCGAGATTTCGAATTGCGGCCCCTGGACGACGCTCGTGGCGTCGTCTTTGAGCGCCAACACGCTGCCCGGTTCGAGGAGGCCTGAGCCCTCGAGACCGTTGACCCTGGCAAGTTCTTCCACCGAGATATGCTCTTCGGCGGCAATCGTTCCCAGCGTCTCACCGGCTTGCACCGTGTGAATCGGGGCCCGCGTCTCCGCGCACGCCACGCCTCCGGCGGCTGAGAAAATAAGGACGACCAGCCCTGCTCTAAGGGGTCGATACAACTGCTTCTCTTTCCACGCCTACGAGGTTAGTTGACGGGTTCGGGCCGAGAGTTTGCCCTAGCGCCGACCGGCGCATTCACCCCACCGTTGAAGTCCCCCGCTCCGGGCCGCGCCCGGATTCGGCGATTTAGCGTGTGAAAAATGTACGCGCTGTAAAGCCGTACGCGATTTCGGCAACATCTCCCAAAGGTGATGAGCCGCAAACGTAAAGCTTGGTTTATCCACCCGTAAACAGTGTCCTCCCGTACCTTCGGCCCGGCTTGGCGAAAAATTTACGACGACGCCTTCTCGGGCGCGGGCGTGAAAGTCTTGGGGTGATAGACCTGCTCGAGCAC
>Ga0116228_10006828_pt1 | contig 10200 bp, 8 predicted proteins | sample S1TSphfallax_2_FD_89694 | JGI IMG/M metagenome (GOLD analysis project Ga0116228, IMG submission 89694) | Host-associated microbial communities from peat moss isolated from Minnesota, USA - S1T2_Fc - Sphagnum fallax MG | ecosystem: Host-associated > Plants > Peat moss > Unclassified | place: USA... | reverse complement strand
TTTGATTTCTCCTCTTAGGGTTCCCTCCCATTGTGCCTTCTTAGTGCTATTGGTGATGATGGGTTTAGGTCATAGTTTAGTTTTGATTTCTCCTCTTAGGGTTCCCTCCCATTGTGCCTTCTTTGTGCTATTGGTGATGATGGGTTTAGGTCCTAGTTTAGTTTGATTTCTTCTCTTGTTCCTTGGCCGGGTGCTTTTTATTTATTTATTTATTTATTTAAAGAGGGGCGGGGGGCTCCAGTCTTCTCTTTTCAAGCAATTCATCTTTAGCCACCCTCTATCTAATCTACTTCAAAGGGCTACCCAAATTGGTGTGGTGAATCTCAACCCATTCATTACTATAGTTTGCAATGCCTTGTGTGTGAACCAGCACACACATCAATAGCATGGTAAAAAATGATTTTTATTTTATTTTATTTTCTCAAAATCAATATACCCTAATCAAATGCATACTCAAAAACATATAAGTTTTAAAATATATATATATCGATTTCATAGCCTTGGATATATCTCACAAATACTCATATCTACAATCAAGTATGTTCTCAAACTTAGATAAATTTTGTTATGGTAAGTCTCATCTAGACCTTAAAATTGTTGTCGATGTTATGTGGAATTGTTGTGCAATGTGTTCAATATTGAGAAAGAGTTTGTCTCTTCATGACTTGGAGATGTAAAAAACAAATTTCTTAATTCAAATTGAAGAGGAGTTTGAAGATCAATTAAATTGTCATGTTGAGCTTGTTGATATGATAAATTTTGATTTGCATTCATGTTTAGCATAACACGTGGCATGTTATCCAATTTGATTTCAATGTCCTATCATTTCCCCTTTGTTTAGGGATCAAATTTTAATGCAATTTTATTATTGTAATTTGACATCACATGTGTGCATAGTTGTCCCACTAGATTTAAGAATGTGAAAGTTCTCTAAATAAATTTCTAAGTGTGAAAAAAAAAATCCCATTTTTAATTACATAAAATTAAAATCATTTACCCTTTCTTTACCCTTTGAAAAACCCTAACCAGGTGTATATGATACAGAGTACTCAGACCCTACCCATCTACCCAAAATTATAAAATTAGTTTACCTAGACCTTAAATTAAAATATTTTAAAAATCATATACCCTTACCCACGGGGAAAATAAATTGAAATATATATACCCTTATCCTAGGATATATCAAAAACAATATACCCTCACAACATTGGTACCAACATGGGTGCGGGTTCACCCTGGCATTGCCAAACTATACACACATATGTATGTACCTACAGACTTTGGTGTTCTTTTTTGGGTGAAAATTTCACCAAATTTTGACTTGAAAAATATGATATCAACTATTCAAAAGACTTTTCAAGAAAAAAAATGACCCAAATTCGCCAGAATGCAAAGGAAAAAAAATCCAAATTGCCAGAGTTTTATGATGAGGTCCAGTAGGTAGCCAAGAATAAAAAAAAGGATTCTGGTTTTCTTCTACTTTCATATCTAGTATGTAGCCAAATCTGGCTAAATAATCTTATGGGTGATTGCCACTTCAGCTACATCACAAAATTGGAAAATAAAATAAAAGAAAAATTAATAAATAAATAATAAATAAATAATCTTACGGTGTCATATTAGAGATCATATTGTCATCAACACACCACATCCGTCCCCAATTTTATAATCATTACTATCCAAAAGCTATTATTGTTTTCAGCTTGCCAACAACTTTGTGAAACTTTGAACTCAATTCCTTCTAGCCTTGAACTTTACTTTAAGCTACTTTCACCTATGTGCTCAAACTTGACCAAAAATGAGTTCACAAAAACCACCATTGCATACATAGACACAAACCATTTGGACTTCTTAGCATACACATAAATCAAAATAAGAAAACGTGTCGGAGTTAAATTCTTGGAGTTGCTGAGGAAGCAATGGAGCGTGTATTGCTTAATAATGACACAAAACTTTTGAAACTCCTTTGGTTATCATGACAATGGTTCAAAGTCTTTGTTAGGCATGCCCGGATGATACCATTCTCAATCATGTGGGATTATTCCTTGAAGCAGTTTTCAAGCTGAGAACCCAATGCATTATACTTCCTTACAAGCTGTTAGCCTATGGTGCCGCTGGAACAACAAACATTAGCATGTTAGACCCCCAAGCACATGCAATCACCTAACTGCAAAAATTGTCAAGCACAATAGCCTAGCAACCATAGCATAAAGCATGGACCATTCACCCAAAGAGACTCAATCATATAAGCTTATGTGGTGCCATAGCAAAACATTATTTCATGTAGAGAGATGCCTTGCAAAAGATCAAAATACACTTTGCAAAATATCATGCACCTTTTTCATAACTTTGACTTAGCAAAAATGGAGCATCTCTTAAACCAATATTGTAGCTTGTCAGGATGTCAAGTGTCAATTCCACCACGCTAATCCCGTAAGACATGTGCCATCAATATATCAAATTGGATATGGACAAGATGATATCTAATTTGTGGCAATTGACAATTGACAATTCTTCAGCACAATGTGAAATTTGACCACAAACACATCATGCATCCCTTAAGTAAAAACAAATGACCATTATTTCCAACAATACCATAAAATACCAAAAAAACGTAATTTGATCACTTAAAACAACTACATTCATCTCAGAGCAATTCCACCAGTTCTCAGTGACTCTGCAAATCAAAATTGGGTGAAGAAAAACCAGCTCAGCAAAATGGTTTTGGCACAGCAAAACTTAATACCTGCCACAGAAGAGTGCAATAAATGTGATCTGACCGTTGCTCCCTGCTTGAGATTAGCCAATCATTATAATTGGTCCCGGTGATTTGCTATGCACAGTGTCCCATCTACTTGCAGTCCCAGTTTTAATTATATGGCTGGGGTTGGGGGAAAAAAAAAACAAACTAAACTAAACTTGGATGTGAGATTTTTTTTGCAGGGTCATCCTGCACCCAGCTGGAGATGCTCTTATAGGGTCAACATTGCAGTCTGCAAACTCATTACTACCTTTACAACTCTTGGAATGCTCTTTCCACATCCCCTTGTGGCCACCAACAATGTCTGAATAAAGAAAATTCTTCATGTTGCTACACCATCTTCATGTCCCACTTCCTGCAATTCCATCCATATGGAAGTAAAAGGACCATGAACAATTTGATCCTTTGATTGACTATGGAGACCAGTTTGTAACAGCATCATCCACTTGTTTAGCAAAAGATAACAGTTTATAAAACTTGTTAGAGCAGAGAAGTTAACATAATTGACAATACTAGAATCAAACAATGACCTTTATATCACCAAGGATGAGACATTTTAGGCAATTTAATTACCTTTTAGTGAAGCTCAGGATCCTACTTTTATATACCAATTCGGCATCCCATCATATCCAGCAAAGAATACTCACCTCTTCAGAAGTTCACACCAACCTACTTTTGTTGGATTCTCTACACTAGACCTGTGGTATCTGGAGATAGATCTCCAACTTCAGCAAGGATGTAAATTTTCCCCAGCAATTAGGGCTCTCTCAAACAACCCTTTAAATTGCTCCAAGCTTCCTATACTGCTTTCAACAGCATACTAGTATTGACATGATTGATGTTTGTATACAAGTGCCTAAAACAGCGAATGACAGAATCTGCTCATTTACAGAGTGAAGTTTTACAACTGGTAGCCACACTAAGAGAAGCCAAAACCTTCAGCAATGTGGCATTCAGTGATTGCATGCAGCCTTGCATGCATGATCTGGTAAGTAGGGTAGGGTGGCAGAACCAGCTGGTAGAAGCAGGTATGTGCAGTTGGTAACCAGGAAATGTCAGTGTGTGCCTTGTGGATGTGGAACTTGGATGAAAGCCCTGCAAACCCCTCAGCTGGCAAGTGCATCAACGACGTTGAGAAGAAAAGTAACCTTCTTTGCTGCTCTGCTGACATTTTCTCTGCCACCTGTCACATTTGGTGTTCCAGACTGCCACGTGTCAAGACCAAAACCAAATTGTTGAAGCAACTACAGATCTAATTAAAAACTACCTAGAGCTCCAAGGGTGTTGCACTTAGCATGGTTCAAGATTGTGAAGAAGCAACAATTAATGTATAAATGAGGTGGTCCATCTAGCTTTTGCCTGGACTAGATTTCAGACAAAGAGTATTTCATAAAGGATCAGAGGTTCCCACTACAACAAACAGGAAGACAATGTCAAAGACTTATAAAAGGGTGTTCAGAATTGCATGCTACATGTTTGTGCAAAGTGAGTTCCTCTCACCTGCCAAAACCAGACTATTTGCTCATCAGTAACACTGTAGTCATGGTACTCTGTGTGGGCCTTCCAATCGTCCAAGGAGACATTACGGTCCTTCCCGTACAGCATAAGATCCAGGTCCTCAGGTTCAAGAGCTTGTAGGAACTGTTGATGGGTGGCATTTACAAGCAGGTCTGATAATCCCTGTGAGAATGACTTCACTTGCTCAGCAACTGAAGCCACCAAACGACGCTGCACAAACAGTTCCACAAAAACACGCCGATTCTTGCTACTCACGGGCATATCCTTCCCACCCATGCAGAGTTCCATGATCTTGTGCGTTCCCAACTCCTCAACTTCACTCACAAATGTAAGCCCAAGGGAATCGGTGTCAACCACATCAGGCTCCATTTCCAGAATCTTCTTACAGCTTTCATATAGAGAAGGATCTGCATCTTTGGCATCTTCCCACAACACTGGAAGCCCTGCCAACTGCTTGAAAAAGGTGAGGGCAAAAACTACATCGACTTGCACACGGTGCATAAGTGCAAGGGCTATCACTCTCCCGCAAAATCTAAAGTATGTGAGATGCCCAGGGTTCACCCCTGATGCTGCAAAACAGAAAACATGAAAAGTTGAGAAGAGAATTGTACGTCAAAAGGCCTACTCATCTACTGTTGAGAGTTACTCTTGGAGACATCAACATCAATGAACAGAACCAAAAAAATTAAGTACCAATTATGAAGGCCATCACATAATTATCCCCAATATACCTTCCCTCCCATCCTCCATCCAGTCAGTCTCAACCACACACAGATGCCAGTTCAAATCAGGATTAAGGTGCATGGGAAGCAACCAACCCACATTCATGGACATCCAGCTAAACCTGACAAACATGTCATACTCCACTCAGGTGTGCAGCTATGGAAAAAGCCATTCAAAGTGTCACATATTCCAGAGATTGCAAGGCAGAATCCAACTCACCTGGATTGGGGAAAAACCTGCGTCGGTCATTTGGGCAAGCCAAAAAAAGTGCGTTCTGTGGGTTGAAAATCTCTCGACAAATCATGGAAAACCACTCTCTCAAAACTCCTGGCCCAGTCGCCTCCTCAGTAGCAAACTCGACTGAGATCCCTCCTTGCAGAACCTCAGGTTCAACATATGCAAGAAGCTCAAAAGAGTCTGTCAAAAGCTGCCCACGATGCACCACTATCTCTTGCCGCTCATCATGATCATCCTGAGGCTCAGGAAGCATGGCCATGACTAGCCGCCTCTTCGACTCAAAGTCCAACAGAATCTTGTGATCCAACAGCCACAGATCATCATCCTGCAAAACCTAAAGCAGATTCTAAGTCTTACATATATGCAGAAACACAATCTTCAGTTTTGTGCTCCATATAGAATCTTGCAGGCAACAAGAACTGTCTACATGATGATTGGACTTAACAGAGTCAAAAATTTAGTAATCTTCCTTACAACAAACTTAAAAGCATGCTCAGAATAGAAATCTGGCAACAAACATTCATTGACGACTGCAACATCAACAAACATCATTGCTCATTCACAGTGTAGAATGTCATCAGCTTGAGAATCCAACATGTCCTCACATCACACAGAATCAATAAATTGACAGCCCACCTTTCACAAGGCTAACCGAACTAGTTCAGTCTTTCTGTTCAGGATTGCAATTGCAAAGCATGTGCTGCTTAAAGCTTCCAACACCATAGAGCCAAAAGTGCCCTACCTGCCACTGTGACTGCCTGATCAGGACATTCAAAGAAGACTGGCGCATGTGCAGCATCTCCAGCAGGTCTGTCATAGCCCCTTCATAAAGCTTTGCAACAGCATGCAACCCCTTCAGCACTACAAGAAATGGTGCTAGTGCAAAGGGGCGTTCCTCTGATGGTGAGATACATTTCCCTTCTTTCTGTTGTTCTGCCTGTCTTTCTGCCACATGGCCAACTGCTTCCAAGCAGTTACCAATCTCTTGCAGCAAATCTTTGAACAGCTGACGCAACCATCCATGTGACCCAATCTCAGCTCCCACAGCTGCTGCTATGTTCCCAATTATGTTGCTCTCTGGAAGACAAACCCCAGCAACAAAAATTGTCTCAAAAGAATGACATATAATAGTGTCATGGCCAGCATGAACATAAGAGAAACTGACTGAAACATTCACATGACTAGCAGACAGTCCACTTGGCAATAAGAGACATCTCTGGACTGTGTTGGTCTGTGAAAAGGATCAACAAGCCCCGAAATTATTCACTCCACAAACACATGTCACATACTCAAATAGACCACAAGTTACAGTTCAACACAAGCATGCATCCTGCCACAAAGTTGTCCTGTAACCTGAAAGTGAAAGATGGGTAACGTTATGACATCCTTGCAGGCACAAAGCTTTTACCTGACTGTAATTTACACGAGACCTCACCAGACAGTGGCTCTTCAGAGTCCCCAAGAACATCAAAATCATGTCTGCACATGGGGGGCAATTTTGGAGCTGCAACCCACCCTGTGCTACAGGCTAGTCCAGAACCCTCAATTCCCTTGCAAACTTCCATAGCTTTACAGAGTGGTATAACAAATGCTGTAAAATCTTTGGCTTCCTTGACATATGAAGAGAAATTGATGGGTGCGTCTGTAGCTGCATACTCACTGGCAGTCCGGCGCAGATTGGCAGTAAGGCGTAATGAGAGCTCAGTAACAAAAGGAGCAAAGTCATGCACAATACTTTCTGCTTTAGCCTCATTGAAGTAGGGGCTTCCATGCGCCACCCCCACAGTATCCAGCAGGCGAGCCAGGGCATTGCGGCACAAAGGATAAAGATTGTGATTAGGTGCACTCTTGGCTAGAAGCTTGCAAAAGTCCAGGAGCAGGGGTGCACAATGACAGTGGATGTGGGGAGGCAAATACTCATCATTTGATGAAAGGAACAGACTAATGGAATCCTCTGCACATTCTCTGTTACTCTCAACTGGAGAGAGTAGCAGCATCACTAATGCTAATGTTGCTCCTGCCAGCTCAAAAACCTGCAAAAGTACAACTCCCCCAGACATCCTGTCAGTGAATAAAGTAGCTTTCACACAATGAGAGAGAACAAAGCATACTCTTGTGCCAAACACCCATATCTCAGTCCCTTATGGGCTGCATCAAGTTTCGGCTGTTCATCAGTTACACAAGATCTGCCCTGAAGAACTCATCTCAAACCAAAGTCAATAATGCCATCCTGAAAACCCCATTGTACTGACCACAGGTCCACTCCACAAACCCTAACCTGCATGTGTTCAGAGACTGGGACTGATTTCGAGGCCATTTTCAAGAAGTCCTGCACACTTGCACGGATACAATCCTGGAAATGCATCAGCTTCAACCCAACCTGGCCCTGATCTACTCCACATATTTGTCTGATGGTTGCCACAAGATCATTAATGAGCTGCCATGATGCAGGAAGTGCAGTGCTTCTCATCCGTGCCACCAAATACAGAGTTGAATCATCAACAACTTTGCAGTCTTCCAATGTTTGATCTTGTTGCAGCTGCAGTCGACCAAATATCAACCTTTGTTCAGAGACAGGGAGTCCAGTCCTCAAGAATATCTGCTGATAAACAGATTCAACCAAATCGGATCCATGGGCATGGAGCACTATGGTGCGTCCATCCATGTATGTCCGAACAAAAAATTGCAGTTGTGTAGGCTGTGCTTCCATGCTTGTAGATGGTTGTGCTGGATTCCTGCAAACTCCATCTATGTTATTTCTACTGCTGACTCCCCCAAATGCACTTGAAACATTGGTGCTCAAGGTATTTTGGCTGCTACTAACACTAGACTCTCCAAGCAGACTCATCCCACTATTCACACAGCCATAAACACCACTAAATGACTCCTCATAAGCTACTGTTAACCCGTCTCTTTCCACCTCTCTTCCCCAAAAACCATCCAGCTCTGTTTCCTTTCCTATCTCAAGCTCCCTTCCTGCAATACCATCTGCACCTCCAACAGTACTCTCTGGATCAATTTGGCCTGTCTCAGTTTGCAGTGACTCATTCTCATCCCCTCCAATACCATTTGACAATCCGGAAGTAAACCCTGAGAGATTTCCTGAGCTTCCTCCAAGTCCAGCATAGGCACTGCTACCAGAATCAACCACCCTTGACCCTATAAAAACTAATTGAAGGTCAGTGCTATTATCATCACTTCCCTCCACCATGTTTCCATCATCCCCTCTACCATTCTCATCGATCAATTCCAGTAGCCCTTTGCTGCTAGCATTCCTAAATGGTTCTTCTTCCCATGCTGAGTCATCATCGATTGCAAAGTTTCCACCCTCATCCCTCATTTGATTTTCCCCTTCAAGGGCCTGTGCCTCCCCAGTAGTCCCAATAATATAACCCTCATACCTTTCTCTTCCACTTGATTCAGCAATGTTCCTCCCCTCCTGCACTTCCTCCCAGGATTCCCTCCGCACCCGAACCTGCAAAGTAAGATTGAAAGTGTGACAAAGGACCACGCCAATCTATTGCAAGGGAAACAAAAAGCTTCTGGGTTCAGACTCAGACATTCATGTCTAGTAGAGTAGCAAACGCTATACAGTTGCCGTTGCTCCATGAGTACTGTGCATCATCAAATGAATTAGAGAATCATCATCCAGCACAAAGACATGACAATTGCTGGCCCAATGCGTCTGTGTCATTAGAAAAAGGATCCGTGTTGTTGTTACCCTAACCTGGGACGCTGCAGAAATGGCCGATTCAGCCATTCCGATTTCAAACTCTTCGAGTTTGCGTTTGCTTGATAATGTGCGCAAGGAGGTCGTGGACTGTTGCACCAAAGCATGTGTTCGAGCCGATATCATGAAACCTCTTTCTGCATTTCTATCGCCTACTCCTCCTCCTCCTCCTCCTCCCTCTCTGTCTACTACTACTACTCTCTCTATTCCCCTGTCCCCCACAGCTAACACGGTTCCTACAGCAGCAGCAGGAACATGAATGAGAGAGGAGGATTGTAACGACGGCTGCTGCTGCTGATGCAACGACGCCACCACCCTATCGTCTTCTCGTAGAACTATCACCTCCATGTTAGGTTAGGGTTGGGCTCTTCTTTACCGTAAAGTGCACGAAGAAGAGGGACGACCAACGACGACGAGGAGGAGGAGGAGGAAGCTTTAACGCATACACCCCTAGACAATAAAACCATAGACAAAAACAGCGCCACAATAGCCGATACAACTACCACCCATCTCTTCTACAATTCACGTTATCATCATGTGAACCCTTTTCCATCTCCAACTCTTCGTCACCCAAAGCCACCACATCTGCGCTATCTTTTTTGTTTGGTGTTTTTTTGTTCTTGTTTGTCTAAGTACCGACTCGTCCGTCGTTCACTGGCTACCGCTTCCCTTCATCTGCTTCGCAACCTCAAACTCAAAGCTATGATGATGATAACTGTCCACCTGTTGTGCGATACGGAACAACAACAACAACAAAAGCAGCAACAACAACAACTGCTTGCAAAATTACCATCTATGTACATGAGTATAGGGATTATTGCTAGGCCAGTAGAGAGAAGAGCAACGAAAGAAGAGATCAAAAGGAAAGAACCCAAAACCAAAACCCAACAGAAGAAGAAGTAGAAGAGAAGGACGACGATGATGGCAAGCGTTGTCGTCGTCGTCGTCGTCGGTGGAAGCCGCCATTCAGACCCAAAATACACACAACCTAGTAGAAAGAAAAGCACGAGTGGCCAGAGAAGGAAAAAAAAACGCCCAAAAAAACACTACCCCAAACCCAAATCCGGAGGAGGAGGAAAAAAAAAAACAAAGGCTCCGGTTGGTCACGTGATTGTAAAGTCTTGAAGCACAAGTACTTTTATTTATGGGAAGTCTGGAGCAAGGTCCAGGTGGAACCGAAACTGAAACCCCTTCCCCCCCCCCCCCCCCCCCCCCCCACACCCCCCAAACA
>Ga0116228_10006827_pt1 | contig 10200 bp, 8 predicted proteins | sample S1TSphfallax_2_FD_89694 | JGI IMG/M metagenome (GOLD analysis project Ga0116228, IMG submission 89694) | Host-associated microbial communities from peat moss isolated from Minnesota, USA - S1T2_Fc - Sphagnum fallax MG | ecosystem: Host-associated > Plants > Peat moss > Unclassified | place: USA... | reverse complement strand
GGGCGTGCTAGAAGTCCCGAGATTAGACTAGGAAGAGGGACAATTATCTTGTTACACGGTCCTGCATCCAAAACCAACCACAAGTTGGTTAGAATTCATTTTGCACCCTTTTGGTGTTGGGACAAGCCACGAGCGACCTTGGACTCCCTTGACTCACCATGACCCGGACTTGGGGGAAGCCACCACCTTCCCCCATATAGTATTCTCTACGTTACTCCGTGGCACCTGCATCCGAATGGCTCTTTTTCCCAGGACTCCCAAAGTGGAGTCCCGAAACTGTCTCGGGTTGGACTCCCAGGACTTTGGGCATCCATAACTTCTTGCTCAGACCTCTGATTGGGATGAGGTCTGAAGTAATCTTGTAGATCTCTTTGAGATCTTTCCAACCCCATGTTGCACTCCTTCTGCAAACGTCAGGATCGGGTCGATTCGCGACTTTTAGTGGTCGGGAGTCAAACTACCAGTTTGACTCCCGGCCCTTCTTTTGCCCATAACTTGGGCTGCAGATGTCTAGTTGGCTCATGCGAGGTCATTTTGAACATCTACACTTCAAGACCTTTCTAACGGTATAAATAACACCCCAATGCAAGATGTTTTGACCCCTGAAATCAAGCTCTGAGTTTTTGGGAGTCCCGGAGGACTCCAAGTTCCCACTTTTGGGAGTGTGAGTTTCATCTTCACACTTAGCCCAAAGTGGGGTTGCGACAAGAAATATCCATACCCGTTACCTTTTATTAATGAGGTTATTAATATTGTAGCTAGACATGAGGTTTATACATTTTTAGATGGTTAATCTAAATACCATTAAATTTCCATAGCATTAAAGGACTAGTACAATATCGCTTTTATTATTAATTAGAGGGCTTTTGTATGGGTTGATTGCCTATCAAAAGGAAGTCACCAAAGCTTTCTATGAGTACATTGATGTATTCATGAGAATCCTTTTAGATGATTTTACTATTTTCAATGCTTATCCACCCATTTTTTAAAACTCATAAAATGTTTTTTTTAATATAGAAAATATGGCATTAGTTTGAATCCAAAAACATGTGCATTCATTGATGCACCTACACATTCCTTGAAAGACTCAAATGTGAATCCAAAAGTGAAAACAATAGAAGGAGTTGGGGTACATTCCCTAGCTTGTAACAGTTCGAGGGTAGAAGGGCGTGCTAGAGCTCCGAGATGGGGACTAGGACAAATAATAAGTGGGTCAATTATTCACAGGGACCTTTATAAACCAAACAACACGTTGGTTAGTGCATGGTTACAACATTTTTTGTGCACGAACAATCCACAAACATATACATATTCAACAAACTCACAAGACTCACCATGACTTGGATTTACGGGAAGCCACCACCTTCCCCCTTTTTAGTATTGCTTGTGGTTAGCCATGGGGGTTGCATCCAAACTTCATTTTGTCTTGGGACTCCCAACTTGGGAGTCTTGAAATTCTCAAAATTGGGACTTTTGGCATTTTGGAAGGCCATAATTTCTTGTGCAGACCTCCTATTGAGGTGAGGTTTAAAATAAAGTTGTAGCCCTTGCCAAGAGATTTCCAACAATATGTGGCATTCTACCTGAACGCACATATTTCAAGAAAATTCTTGACTTTTAGTGGGCAGGAGTCAAATTGGCACTTTGATTCCCGACCCTTTTTTTGGCTGTAACTTGTGTTTTAAGTACTCAAATGGGTCATGTAATCTCATTTTAGACATCTAAGTTTCAAAATCTTTCCAATGATATAATTTATTTTTTAATTCAACGAATTTTAATCCATGCAATACCTTTTTGAAAAATTGGGGCTCCATAGGGAATCCAACTTCCAAATTGGGAATCCACTTGGGAGTGTGTGAATTCATACCCTCGCACTCCTGATAGTGTAAATGTGACTCCCAGGTTGCATTTTTGGCCCACACTTTTCCATGTTTTTGCTTTGGTCACGAGCCCAAGGCTAGGGTTGTGACATTCATAGTTTATTCTAAAATTATCCTAGGATTTATAGTTTCTAAAGAGTGGAAGACACTTGATCTTAAGAAAATAAAGGCCTTAGTCAATATCCTAGTACCCAAAACACTTTAAGAAATCCAAATGTTTAATGGAATGGCACACCTTTATAGATGTTTCATTAGAAAGTTTGCCTCTATTATATCACTAATTCCCAATTTACAAAGGAAAACTAATGTATTCAAGTTGACTATTGAATGTTAAACTACTTGGGAAGACATCAAGAATCGATACATTCAAGCTCCTATACTTATTAGTCCTAATTGGGAACTAGAATTTCATGTTCATACTAATGAATCTTAGCTAACAATATGGGCAATATTAGCCCAAAATCCAACACGTAAAATTGATCAACCTATTATGTACTCATCAAGACTCTTGAATTCTAGTGAAAAAATATATACTACTATAGAAAGACATGCTTTAGCTATGATCTATGCCTTTACACAAGTTTAAGGATTACTTATTAGGCAGTAGGTTCACATTCTTTGTAGACCATATGGCTTTAATATTTAGTCAACAAGCCATAAGTTTCCAGTAGGTTAATTAGATAGTTCATTATTTTTAAATTATGATTTTTAAATCATTTATAAACTTGGTAGATCTCACCTAATGGTACATGCACTAAGTAGGTTACTTAACCAATCTAAATTAGTTGGTATGTGATCAAACCTATGATGCTCACTTATTCATATTATAACTTAAATGGTTATAAAATGTTGATGATTACATTTTAGAGGGAATCATGTTGTAGACGTTTATTACATCACAAAAACAATGTTTAACCCAGAGAGCTAAACCATTTGTGCTTCAAGAAGGAGTATTATATAGATTTGGACAAGACAATACATTTCGTCAAATCTTGCAACCAAAGCAGGTAATTATTTATAGTTTTTGCAAGAATTTCATGGAGGAGTTGCAGGATAACATTTCTATTCTAACATCACTATGAAGAAGATTTTGGATGTCGATTATTGGCGGCCAATGATGAATCAAGATGTTCATGAATATTGTTGAACCTATGACCAATGTTAAAAAATAGGTAACATGTTGAAATGGAACCTGGCCAATTTGGTCACTACTTTACTTAAAGAACCATTTCAAAAATGGGGATTGGATTTTATTAGACCTATTCAAACTAGAAGTAAATTTTCAAGTAATTGATACATTTTGATGGTCATTTATTATGCAACAAAGTTGGTAAAAACATAAGCATTCAACACCAACATTGTTGCAACAATTGCTAAGTTTTTGTACGAGCATATCCTTACAAGATTTGGATGTCCATTAATAATCATGATTAATCAAGGTACCCATTTTATCTATGATGAGATTAGATACCTTAGTGACCATTTCATCCTCAAACATATTAGTTATACTATTTATTATTTGAAAATAAAAAAACATATTAAGTTTGCAAATAAGGTTTCTGGAACTTTATTAACCAAATTGGTAAATGAAAATAAGAATGATTGGGACATGAACACCTATCCACAATTTTATTCTCATATTAAACCGCCTACAATGTTGGAACATGTCATACACCATTATAGCTTATGTATGCATTACATCCATAATTGCCTATAGAATATTTGTTACCATTTAAACTTGGTGAAAACACATATCCACAACATGTTATAGTACTAATTAACCAACTATTAGAGTTAAAGAAATTACATGATAACATGTTGATTGCACAAGATATAGTGTTGCTTTTAACAAGTGGAACAAGTCATTATGGTCATAGAATCGATTCATTGAAATTAAGTTTCAATTTGGAGACTTTGTATTATGGCTTCTAGGGGTTGTTTCTAAACATGCTCTTAAATTCCAGAGAAGATGGTTCAGGCCATATAGATTCCAATATTATTTCCCCAATAATATTATTATACTTGTCACCATTGATAAGTTTGATCCTAACCTAGTCCTTATTACCATTAACAAGTTGAAACCATATAGGTTCATTGAAGATATAATTCTACAACATGTATAACCCAAACCTAGTGACCTGGTTACTAATGAACCTGTTCAAACAGAGAAAATTGAACCACTACTTGTTGAGAATGAAAAATTTGAACTTCTAGAATTTAAACAAGTTAATAATTATTTGACACATGGTAGTATTATTATAACATATGTACCTACTCATTATCATGAGGATGTACTTATTGAATTTAATTATGTACCTGATTACAATGATCAAATGACGCATTTAGTGAAAAATTTATAAATTTATATACCCTAAAAGTCTATAACCCTAAAAGTCACATCTATACATAGTTATAAGGTTGCTATCAGTTGGAAAAGTATAAAGAATTGTCACATCCCTTATCTTGCCTCTTCGTTACGATTTTTTTTTTCTACTACTAGAAACCATGAATGAGAACGCCTTTGACAAGTTGTAAAGAGAAGTAGGGGAAAGAGAACTCAAGAGAAGTTGAAGTTTAAGCAAGCAAGAAATAATAAGTGGAGAGGGAAAAAAAACAGAACAAGTTTGTTTAACTGGAGCGATTTACATTGAACCTTTGGTTTTACGTGAACCTATAACACATGAGATTAAAATCTTTAAGCAATAATAAAAAAAGTAAGGAGTTATAAAAGGAATTAGAAAAAAAAATTAATATTCTTAAATGAACTACTACTTTTACAACAGCACCAAAGCCACAAATTATGATTGTTTCAGATTCAGAAGGAGGTTGAAATGAGTCTTCAACCTATTGTCGAAGAGTAATCATTACAAGTTTTTGAATCAAAACTTGTGGAGGAAGAAGTTGAGTTGCAACAACCTGTGAATAGAGATAGTGGAAAATAGTTTATTCAATAACTCTTTGAAAAAGAACCTATTTGTAGTGTTATTCCCCAATGCCCATGATCAAGTCATGATGAAAAGAAAAGGCAAAGTCTCTATAAAAGAACAAGTTGACAAACATATTAAGAAAAAAATAATGTCTAAGGCAAAGGAAACCATGTTACAACCATAGCTTTGGGCTCACGACCAAGGCAAGGGCTTGCAAGGGTGCAAGCCAAGAGGGAAGCCCAGGAGTCACATCTCATGCTCCCGGAAGTGTAGGAGAGTGTGAGGGAATGAACCCTCACACTCCCAAGTGAGCTCCCAATTTGGGAGTTAAAGTCCCGATGGACTTCCAAACCTTTAGAAAGCGATTGTAGGGGTTAAAACCCATTCGATTAAAGTGTTCCTTATATCATTGAAAAGATCTTAGAACTTAGATGTCTAAAATGGGCCCACATGACCCATTTGGCACTTTTAACATAAGTTATGGCCAAAAGAAGGGTCAAAAGTCAAATTACCAATTAGACTCTTGACCACTAAAAGTTAGAAATGGCCCCAATTACCTTTTGTTCATGTGGCATGCCACATATTTTTGGAAAGCTCTCAACAAGGGCTACAACTTTGTTTTAAATCTCATCTCAATCAGAGGTTTGTGCGCAAAGTTATGGGCCCCCAAAGTTGTGGGAGCCCCAACTATGGGAATTTCGGGACTCCCACTTGGGAATCCCGAGACAAAATGACATTTGGGTGTTGGTCTCGTGGCTAGGCACAAAGTATACCATAAGGGGGGAAGGTGGTGGCTTCCCCCAAGTTAGAGCCATGGTGAGTCTTGTGAGTTTGTGTTTGCATGTGGCTCGTCCATGCACCAAAGTGCTCCAACTACTCACTAATCAATTTGTTGTTTGTTTTGTGTAGGTTTATGTGAGTGATTGAATTGCTTGTCAATCTTCTTAGTCCAATCTGGGAGCTCCAACATGCCCCTTTACCCCCAAAGTGTTATGAGCCAAAGAGCGCGCCCCAACTCCTCTTTTCGGTGTTCACCTTTATACTCACAATTGAGTCCATCAAGGAGCTTGGGGTGCGTTAGACCCAAAAGGTGTTACATTGGATGAAGATGGATTCAAATGAATTCAAATGGGCCAAATGAGAAAGTTTGGAAAATGAAATGTGCCATGAAAGGACATGTTACAAGATTTTTTACGAACTTGGGAAGAAATGAAAAATGGAAGAATCCAAGGACAAATGTGTGGTCAAGAAATTTTAATTTATTAAATACTTATTCATGAACAACTTGGGGATTTCCAATGAAAGGATAATAAATATTATAAATGCAACCTATGATGAAACAAAAATCATTTTGAAAAAAATTATAGGTCCACATGCCTTTGTGGAAAATGAACAATGGAGTGTACTTTGCATGAAAGAGGAATTTCATGCAAGATTTGTAACCATTTTGCAAATCATTTGCCAACAAAAGAGGTTAACATTACTTTAGCAACAAGATTACCATTACCTTTGACTTGGTTAACAAAGGGCAACCTATGAAATGGTGTTCTATAGTTGAACTTACCCATTGGATAGAACATCAAAAGAAAACAATATTTAATTTAATGCCTAGTAAAACCAAAATAAATAATTACTATTTGGGGCCTATCCTAGATGTTGTATTTAAGAAGTGGTTCCCATTATTTAAGGTGCTTTCACCAAGAACAACAACCCCATAAGAACATGTGTCACCAACCAACCAAAAGTAACAGATTGTTCATAAATGATCGATTTCACCTAAACCTATTACAAGGGAGCAATTCTTGAAGGAAAGAAGGCTAGCACATTCAACCACACACATTGCCTTTACCAATACATCAATCTCATAAATTGAAAACATGCACAAAACCACTTACACCATAGGATAGGTTAAGTCCTAAATTTGTTGCCTCACCACCAAGAAAAAAGTCTGAACCACTTTCAAGTCTCAGGTTGTTGACTAAAAGGATGATGAGAAATGAACATGTTTAAATGAAATGGGAGGTGGAGATGGAAAAAAACTTCAAGCAACATTTACAAAGGGAAACTTGGAAGAAGACATGAGCCCTAATCTAGACCAAGCAACCTATAATTGTAGCTGCATAATCATCACAATTAGTGCAACATGTAGTTGAACCTAATCATAAAGAAAAACCCATTGTTTTCTATAACCCAACATGTGCAAGTTTTTTATCATTCTACAAATGACCTAAAACATATTAGTATGTTTTTAAAGCAAGCTGCTTAGAATGCCACAACCTAGTCAAGAACATTACAAGAGCTTGCCAATTTTAGAGTTGAATATGAGGAAACTAAGGAAAACTTATCTAAAAAACAAATGTTTGCAAACTTGTGGCCTATAGCTAGAAACAATGCAACAACATCTAAAGAGCCATGACAAATAATTGGTCATAATCAAGCGACAATTGATTAAGGTCCAACATGAAAACCAAAACCTATCCAATAAGTTGAAGGAGGTAGGACAAGTTGTTAGGAGAATAAAAAACCTATAACAAAAATACACATAACTCAATTGGAAAATTCACAATGATTTAAAGCATCTCCAAACTAACTATGAATGAATGATGCGGGACTACGACAAGATGGAGGAGTCCATCATGTAACCACAAAATACCATAATAGGTTTGGAGAAAACATGTCAAAAGCTCGAGGAGTAACATGTAACTCACATAAAATTTGAAAAGGAAAAACAAACTTTGATTACCCAAATCCAAGATTGGAAAGGTCAATATGAAATTGTTAAGGTACAATTGAGCAAACCCAACCCCATTTTACATGTTAGCATTAACAATATGTTAAGGAGTTTGAGGAACTATTATTTGACAACACCATCTTCAAGGTGTAGAATCAAACCTTAGGAGACAAAAACCACAAATGGAAAAAGTGGTGGCAAACCATTTAAAAATTTACGAAAGAACACATCCAATAAAACATGGAATCAACCCACTCTAAATAAATAGGTTTACCAACTAGACCTATAAGCATATTGAACTGCTTTCCTTGATTTAAATATGAACCACCTAATTTCGTATATGTGGAAATTGAAACCAATAGTAAAGCACCAACAACAACATTATCTATTATACAACCTATTGCCACTACTAAACTAGTTAGCCCACTTAGAAGTGGAATAGGTTTAGACATCATACCTTTACTTGCTCAGATTTGTATTATGTATGTTCAGGTTATTACTATTACTATTAAATCTATGGAAGGTAGTGACAAGTTTGTTAAGGAACATGTTGAACCTATCGATCCTCCATTTATTGTATTTGATAGTGGAATCGGACCTTTAGAATTCTTATCAATTACATTATTTCTAACCCCACACCAAATGGGTATAAATCAAGAGATTATTTATATTATTAATACCCCACATGTTTAATGTTAAAATACTATTCGTTTCTAATTCCCAATGTTGATGAATGTGTTAAACATTCATCAAAAGAATGAATAGTACTCTCATCCTTATAATAGTTATATTAGGTTTAATAGTGCGGCTATGGTTTAGAAGTGGAAACTACTTAGGGCTTGGTGGCGGCTAGGGTTAAGGCTTGGTCACAACTAGGGTTAAGGCTTTGTGGTAGCTAGGGTTAGGCAGCGGCTAGGTTAAGGTGAAGTGGCAACTACTTTGGGGTTAGAAGATAGTATACAGTGGAGTGGTTTTGAGTAGTTTTTCATTCTCTCATTTCATGGTTCAAAGTGCACATAAAACCTTTAAGCATTGTTAATTGTTGCAAGTCATAGTTTTGTGATTGTAGCATTTCAAGCATACAACCTTTGTAATCTTCTTATTAATTAATACAAATGTTCCATTTCATGAACCTTGAATCTTTCATTTCTTGCTTGATTTCAAAGTGTGTGAAAAGGAATTCTTCAAAGTGTTTTAGGATTTCAAAGTGTGTGAAGGAAAGTTCTTCAAGTTGTTGAGAGTTTCAATGTTAAAGATTGAGAATGGGTGTGAAAGAGAATTTTTCGAGTTGTTGAGAGTTTCAACATTAACATTTGACGTGTGTGCAAGAGAGGTTTTTCCAATTGTTGAAAGTTTCGAGTTTCAAGTGTGTCATAGAAAGTTATTTGCCAATGTTACAAGTTTCAAGTCAAATTTTAAGATTGTGTAAGAATTTTTTTCAAATGTTTAATGCTTTCTTCTAAAGGTTTTGTTTTGTGACATATAGGAATTGATTAGGAGAGATTTCAAGTGAAGTCTTCAAACATTAGTAAGTTTTCCATGAATCTCCATGTTTTCAATGGCTGCTGGTGTAAGGATACACCAAATTAACACAAACTTTACAACATGTGCAAAAGTTTCATTATAATCAACTCCAAATGTTTGGGTGAAACCTCTTGCCACAAGTCTAGCCTTGTAACATTCGACTTCACCATGGTCCCCATGTTTGATTTTGAACACCCATTTGCAAGAAATGGGCTTTTTACCCTTGGGGAGTGGCACCGAGGACCAAGTGTGATTGACAATAAGAGAGTCGTATTCCTCTTACATGGCCATCTCCCACTTCTTGGCATCTTCGCCATTCAACGCCTCTTCCACGATTTGAGGTTCTTCCGAAAAGGTTATGGTGGCCCGTTCCACCTCTTTAATGGCCACCCACCAATCACGAGGCCACTCTTTACGTTATTTTTGGGGCCTTTCTCTTCGTCCATCTTGTTGTGGTTCATTCAAACCTTCATCTTGTGGTCTAGTAAATTCTTCTTCCGAAGAAGAGTTTGATGTAGATTCATCACCTTCCACGCCTTCTAATGATCCCTCGTTCAAAGATATAGGATTGGCATCCTTGACAAGTTCATCATCATTCACGACTTCATCTACAACAACATGATCTACTTGTTTTGAAGGGGATCTATTATGATGAACACCTTTTACTTTTTTTGTCCCTTCTAGGAACACAACATCTCGACTCTTGATGATCCTTTTGGTTTCTACACACATCAAGCGATATGCTTTGGTCCCTTCGCAATACCCTAAAAACACACAAGGCATGGATTTGGATTTTAATTTGCTTCTTTTTTCATCAGGAATATGAGCAAATGTTTTGCAACCAAAAATTCCCAAATGAGATACATCGAGCTTTCTACCAGTCCATGCTTCTTGCGGGGTCTTTGACTCAAGAGCTTTAATTGGGCATGGATTCTTGATGTAAACCACCGTGTTCATCGCTTCGGCCCAAAATTCCAAGTCAAGACCTTGTGCACGAATCATGCTTCTAGCGCATTGCTCAATACCTGTGTTAGGATCAACAGTAATCCACACATCGGGATGCCTCTCAAAATCCTCACAGGCCTCCCTAAAGTTATTCTCCTTCTCTCCATAGAGCTGTTTTATGATAGCCTTTCCC
>Ga0116228_10006825_pt1 | contig 10201 bp, 7 predicted proteins | sample S1TSphfallax_2_FD_89694 | JGI IMG/M metagenome (GOLD analysis project Ga0116228, IMG submission 89694) | Host-associated microbial communities from peat moss isolated from Minnesota, USA - S1T2_Fc - Sphagnum fallax MG | ecosystem: Host-associated > Plants > Peat moss > Unclassified | place: USA... | reverse complement strand
TTTTTTTTTTTTTTTTTTTTTTTTTTTTTTTTTTTTTTTAATTTTTTTTTAAAATTTTTTTTTTTTTTTTTTTTTTTTTTTTTTTTTGCATTATATAATTTATATACTTTGTGTAGTTTTTTGGGTTTATGGCATATATCATTGGGATTTTTTTTGTTAGGGTTTGTATAGTTAGGGTTGTAATAAAACTTATGGAAGAATATCATTTGGATTTTTAAGGTTATGCCTTATGATTTAATGATTAAGAATTTGGTTCATATGTATCAAGGTTTATATTCTAGACTTCGTTAATTGTATTGGTTTTTGATTTTATCACTTGTTTAGATCTATAACATAATTATGAATCTCCTTTGTTTCCATATGTTCCATAGTTGTTAAAGTTCAATATTTCCTAACCCACTTCTGTTTAAATGCAATACCCATATTATATTGTGATAATTCATTAACCATGAAACATAAAAATATTTTTTAAATATTTGGTTCCCCATCAATACATCATGAAATTCATGTTTTCAAAATTATTTATTCACCTTATAATATGATTTAACGTATATAAAAATGAACATAATGCAAAATTGGTCACATTGATGATACATGGGGTTAAGGTTTAATGTTAAATTTATTATTTAATGTTAGAAGTATGGTTTAGGTTTAAAGTTTAGGACATATAAATTAATTAATTTTTTTTACAAATCTATAATAATTAAAATAAATCTAGGGTGCATTTTGGGTGGAATTTTTAAGGCTTAAATATATGAAAACAATGCAATGTCATTTTATGTATTTTAAAAAAAAGTGAAAGCACTTAATTTATAAATATTATCAAATGGTAAGAAATATACCTTTTTTTTTGCATTTCCCTAAATGTAATACCCATATTCAAGTTCATTTTGATATAACCTTTAGGTGATTTAGGTAACCTGAGGTGTATACCCAACTCTAAATGCAATACCCACATGTAAGATCAGTACCCAAAATATGTGTATTTATATACTTAAATTAATTTTATGACAATTAATTATCATGAATAATTATCTTAAATAATGATTTGAATAACTTATCAACATAAAAAATCTGATTAAGATATAAATTAAATATCAAATTATTGATTTGATTTTTAGATATAAATTTTAATTATTTGAATAATTAAGGTTCAACTGAATAATCAGTTAATTAACATTAAGAAATAAATGATTGTTTAAATATGATAATCAATCATTTACATAATCTAAAATATATTTTTAGTAATTCCTTAATTATGACATTTTTTTTTATATTTAAACTAAATTATTCTCTCATATGAGTCCCATAAATATTACAATGGAAACCTATATGCAAATATGGCAAAAGATGTTAAAAATTAGTAACTATTATGGACCTATATGCGAGTATTGTAATGGATGTTAAAAAAATCAACTACTACACTTATATGCAAGTATTACAATGGATGTTAAAAAAACTAACAACTATTTACAAGAACTATATGCAGGTATTACAATGGATGTTAAAAACCAACAACTATTTTCGAGACCTATATGTGGGTATTGCATATTTGAAATGGCCTTATGGAAATTATAATAGAAAGGATGTAAGTATTGCACAATGTTCATTTTGATATTTGTAAACCTTAAACAAATTAATGTTACATATTCATATCAACCTATTTAAGTTTTGATTTTTACATCTAAAGTACTAAGAAGATTATGAAAAAGAAGACATATATAATAAACCATATACCCATCAAACAAGTGTGATTAAAGGAAAATATCGTATTGATAAAAGATGTACAAGTATGGGTGGATCAAAAAATACTAAAGAACACAATGAAAAAAGGTTTTCTATAATATATCAAAAGACCAAAGTTTAAAAATTGGGTACTCCAAAAAATGAAAGGGCTAAAAAAACCTAGCTGACTATATAAAGTGGAAACCCTAAACCATATCATTATCTACAATCTTGTGTTTAGTTTGATAAGAAGTTGTTACATTTGTAGACTTTGCTGCATAACGAACAATAAAATAGTTAAAATACCTTAAGGTAAAATAACGTATAATAGTTTAAGGTACAATAATTTAGGGTACAATAATTTATAATAGCCTATAATAACATAAAATATAAATTATAATAACTAAAGTAGCTTAAGATAATATAGGGTATATCATAAAGTAGCATAAATAAAATATTTTTAAAAACATAGAAATAAACTTATTTACTATAATAAATTATAATAATGAATTATGTTAACTAGTAATGAAACACAATGTTTACATAATGATATTATAGTGAAATAACTTTCACCACAGTGAAATCAATAAAATGCAATGAATTTATTTCACTTTTAAAGTCCCATAGTGATTTAAGTTAGTAAATTGCACCCCACTTTTGTAGTAGTGTTTCCAAAAATGAAAGTATTTTTTTTTCATACTCCATTCAAAACTCCATGTTTTACAATGATAGAATCTTTTTCATCTTCCTCTTGGCTCAAAGATATTCATCAACAAAAATAGTCCTATGTTCTATTCAAATTCAAATGGTGATAAAAACTATGCAATATAGTTAGTATTTCCTCCTCTTCATCTGAGGTTTCTAGTTCTGGAAAAAAAATTAAAGGTTCATATTCAAATGATGGCATGACCTTCTCCATCTAAAGATATCTTATGCATGTATAGCCTTTCATTTCTCTCATACCTTCTACAGACCTTTCCAATCTCTTTCTAAACAATATCTTGTACTGCATCCCACCACAAATCCACATCTTTTTCCTCCATTGACAATGCCTTGAGTTTTACTTGAAGCAAAATATTATGCTTCTTGAATTCATCGTTTTCTATGAAAATGTTATCATACTTGAAAATCTTTTCTTTCTTGGTCTCCTTTAAAGGTTTATTTAATTCCTCATTAAAGGTCATCTGCTTCTGCAAATTTATGTCCATCTATGCATGCTTCTAATAAACTTGCCTTTTTATGTCATTTTTTGTTTGATATACATTACCAACTTCCATTCTGAGCTCCTCCAACTCCTTCTATTGCTTCAAGAGAGTTTGCTCCATATTCTTGTAGTCTTTTGAAGTTTACTATGCTCCACATTTAGAATATCCTTCTCTGCCTTCAAGTTATAGTAATTGGCATCTATTTCCTTTAAAGTTGTTTGCAAAGAATCCTTTACCACTTTAATGTTCTCCAAATCCTTGTTATGTTTTTCCATATTGTTGATCTTCTATCTAGCTACTTGGAGTTTTGCCAATATTAGATTATTCTCATTATTCCTAGCCTGCAACTTTGCTTTGAGCTTTTGCTCCTTCTCCTTTATTATCTACTTATTTTTTATTTCCAGATCAAAAAGTCTAAGCAAAATCTTTGTGATTTATACATTGTACTTTCTTGCCAATTGAAACATACTAGCAACTCTTCTATGTTCATCCAATTTTGTTTATATCCCTTGTTTAGATCTTGGTGTATGAAACTTAGGAGTTTGACCCCTAAAACTTGTTCCTGAAAAACCTAGACTTTTTAGATTATTTTCACTATTCCTAGCCTATAACTTTGCTTTGAGCTTCTGTTCCTTCTCCTCTATTATCTACTTATTTTTTATTTCCAAATCAAAAAGTCTAAGCAAAATCTTTGTCATCTATACATTGTACTTTCTTGCCAATTGAAACATACTAGCAACTCTTCTATGTTCATCCAATTTTGCTTCTATCCCTTGTTTAGATCTTGGTGTATGAAACTTAGGAGTTTGACCCCTAAAACTTGTTCCTGAAAGACCTAGACTTTTGTGTGCAGTCTAGATCTCTCCAAATACATTTATGTTTGTTGCAAAACTTGGTCTTAAAGGTAGCATACCTTCATTGTTCTGTGGTGTTGGAACAGATTGTTGAACTTCTAGTGGATTTAGGTCAAACTCATGTATATAATTTGCTAGTTGTTGATCTTGAAACTCTGGCTCTTTTTTGGGCCATCTTTAATGCTCCTGCCCATCTAATCTCTACTCCTATTTGGGAGAGATTGGTGGTCTTGATTCAGATTTAAGAAATATGGATTTTTCCTTCTATTTTTGATTTTGCTATTGTTGTTTCCTCAACAATTTTGTTACTTATTGAGGATTAATACTACCCCTCATTGTAGTATCCTCATGTCTTCTTTGCCTTTTTTACAAAATCTCTTTCCTCATAATCATCAAATTGATACATCAAAACTACTTTTCTAGTTGTTTTAATCTATGGCTGTTTTTTTAAGGAGAAACATGTGTAGGGTTCAGAGGTCTTTTGGTTTTGATGAACTTCTCCCTCAAATTGACTCTTCTTTTTTTGTCCTATTGTGGCTACTCTATTTGTTTCTTCTTTTCTTGTGGCTTTGCTCCTTCTAATGGAAACCATTTCTAAAACATAACTTTTAAGACTATGGCAAAATGGCATACATCATTTTTTGGTTCTCTCAATAATGTTTTTTTGACATTTCTCCCATTTAATCAATTCCTTGATCAATCGAAAATACATAATTGTAGCCCAATTGATAGACTTTCCATGATATGCTCTGGAAATCATCATGGTAGACTTATTGCTAAAATATTACACCTTATCCTTCTAGTAAATAATAGGCAAAATGGCAACAATTCTATTAGCATATTCTAACATCATATTTTTACAACCCACCTTTCATTAGTGTTGTAAGTGTCAAGGACTCTATCAGTTATATGTGCCAATGTTATTATGGCATCAGACATATTTACCTTATCTACCTTTGTTTTTCCTATATGGCAAAATTTTAAATCTTTTACCAATAGATGCTTATCCACAATTTTCTACTCCTCCCCCAACATAACCTTGATTTTGTTATGTTTAGGATCCAACTTTGAGTTGTTCAAAAATTCAACTAGAATGTTGTGTTGGGGACTCTTCCAGTCAATTTCAAACAAACCTACTAATCTAGCTATATTTATAAGTCAAAGCAAACACAACTTTGAATTCTTTGAATAACATCTAAAGGTCTTTAATTTTTTCCTTTGTCAATTGTGCCTTAACCTTGATGTATTGTGGGTTTGCCTTTATGCCAAGATTCAACTTAACAAGCTATTATTCTTCAATCAACATCTAACATGTTATTTGAAGATTATGTACTTGTATTTTAGTTGGGGTTTCATCCACTTCAATATTAGCTTGGCTATGATGATAATAGGTTTATGGATAAACTTTATTTTCAAGTGATGTCTTTGGTCTAACATGAAATTTTGTTGTGTTTGTTGTTGAATGCAAAACTTCTATTATTCCTTGATCTGATGTTTTTGACTATGTGTTAGATTTTCCATTGATTTTGACTTTTGACATTTTAGTACTCAATAATGAAATTACTTCATATGAAATAATGATTGTGCTAATTGAAAACAACTTTGGTTTTATTTCAAAGATCACATCTTCCTCTTCATATGTTAACCCTTCCAACAAGTCATAATAAACAATTATTTGGGGCCTTTTGGTTTTTACTCCCAATTTCTTATTATCTGATATTGTTTTGATTATTCCATTATGTTGAATAGTAATAACATTGTTACCCCAGTCATGTGTAACCTTTGCATCTCTAAGCCAAGGTCTTCCCAACAACATAGAATAGTTAGAATCCACCACATTGTTTTTCAAAACAATAAATGTGGCTACATATGGTATACCATGTATATGAATCCTCAAATTTTTGATGAATCCTCATATTCTGATCTACCATTTTGAGGTGGTATGGAACTAGTATTGGTTTGGGTAAATCTAGTTTTGTTTTGAAGTTTTCTGTTATGATATTTACACTTGCCCTTCCATCTATCAAAACATCCTCAACAATGTTCTTCACAACTTGTATTTGGATTATCATAAATACCTCTATAGTTGCAATATCTATTTCATAATGTGTTTCAACCGTTGTGGCTCCACTAGGTTTTGATATCACTTTATTAGTTATATTGGGTTTTTCTAGCTTTAATTTCTACCATATATACATCTTAAGATCCGATGTTATCTTTAGTAGTTGACCTAACCTCAAGGTATAGGTAATTTCCATCATCTATTTACTGATATCTTGAAATATTTGTTCCATAGACATAATTTTGTTGCTAGGAAAAACAAACAAATTTTGTGGTACAATTGGTTCTATGGACACCTCAATCTCTAGTAATCTTGCCCAATTTGTACTCCATTATGCTTCTCCTTTTGAGTTAGATTTTATAATGGGTTTTTTGTTTGCATCTTTTATATAAATGTGTTACCTTTGCATTTTGTTTTTTTGCTTGTACCAATGTTGGTATTGTAGATGGTGCCACTCTCCCCTTCATCATCTTCTAAGCCTATGCTTGTGTGCTTTCTTGTTCCTTCTTAACTCATGATCCTAAGGCTCCACCTTCCTAAACTCTATTTTTCCTCTTTAGAACAATTCTTAAAGATTTTGCTACAGCCTTCCTTTTATTTTCTAATGTTGCCAACATCTCCCTTCTAATTCTTTTAACCTTGGCTTGTGATTTTTGTGGATTCTCCTTTTGGTGAACAAACAAATACTTAAAAATCTTTGCCAATATCAAAGTTGATTAACAAGTGTCCTTCTTGTCCCCTTTATTTTCCTCGACTTATTTGTACCACCAATCTAACTCACTACACAAACTATTGTATATAATATGTGCCCAATCCACCTTCTTCCCCTTTTCTACTCCCGTCAATGTGATGGCATTCTTATTGTTAAAATACATCATTTTCTTTCTTTGATAAATCATAAATATGATTGTAGGATATTTGATAGAGTATGGCAAACCCAAACTCTTTGCATTCCATTGATTTCTTGTAAAATTTATGAATGTATTCTACAATTTTCTAATGCCTATAATGTTATTAACTTACTCACCTACCCTTTCAGGTCTTTCATATACCCTTCTGCATAAACTCCAAAGACATTTATAATCAATTGTTTGTTAATCACATACACCTTGTTTTGATAACCAAAATAGATATTTGTCATGACCTTAACCTTGGGTTCGTGACTAAGACAAAGGGCATGGAAAGGTGTGGGCCAAGAGTGCAACTTGGGACTCACATTCACATTTTTAAGAGTGCGGGAAAGTGTGAAGGAATGAGCCCACACACTCCCAAGTGTGGTCCCACTTTGGGAGGTTGAGTTCCGAAGGATTCCTAAATTTTTAAAGAGCAATTTGTGGGTCAAAAATCATTAGATTGAAAAGTTCCTTATACTAATGGAAAGCTCTTAAGACTTAGATGTCTAAAATAGGCTTGCATGATCCATTTGAATACTTATAACACAAGTTATGGTCGAAAGAAAGGCCTAGAATCAAAGTGTCAATTTGACTCTCAACCATTAAAAGTCAGGAATCACCTTGAATTAGGTGTGTGCAAAGGGCGAGTCACATATTGTTGGAAAGCTTTTGATGAAGGCTACAACTTTGTTTTAGACCTCACTTTAATCAGAGGTCTACACAACAAAAGTCCCAATTTTAGGAATTACAAGAGTCCCGACTTGGGCGTCCTGAAAAAAAATGACATTCGGGTGTAGCCCTTGTGGCCAATCATAGAGAATACTGTAAGGGGAAGGTTGTGGCTTCCCCAAGTCCGAATTGTGGTGAATCTTGTGATTCCATGTATGCCCATGACTCATCCATGCACCAAAAGTGTTTCAACTATGCATTAACCAACTTGTTGTTTAGTTTGTGTAACTCCATATGAAACCCGCTTGTCATTCATTTTAATCCCCATCCTGGAACTTCAACATGGGCTTTTGACCCTTGAAATGTTGTGAGCTACAGAACACACCCCAACTCCTTTTTTTTTGTTTTCATTTGGGATTCACATTTGAGTCTTTCAAAGAGTTTGGGGGTGTGTCACTCGGTATCAGAGCTTTAGTAAAGGTTTAATCTATTGAGTGTGTAATTTGATGGCACCTAAGAGAAATTGCAAACTGATTGAGGAGGTTATAGTTGTAGGCACAAGTGTTGAAGTTGTTCGACTTTGATAAGGATTTTGAGATCCATTTTGATGCCTCTAACTTTGTGATCAGAGGAGTTTTAGTGCAAGATGGAAGGCCAATGGCATTGAAAAGTAAAAAGTTGAGCGAGACGGAGCAAAGGTGGCTAACTCATGAAAAAGAAATGTGTGCCATGATACATTGTTTTAAAACTTAGGGCCATTACATAGGTTCCAAAGATGTGGTGTTGTGGATTGACAATGTCACTTTGAAATACTTTGCAACTTCAAACAAAGTTATCATCAAAACAAGTGAAATGACAAAATACATTGGCTTTGTTCAATGTGGACATTTGGCATAAGCTCAAGAAGGATAATGTGGTGTTTGATGCACTAAGTCGAAAACACCAACTTAAGGTGGTGTATGTGGGGGAAATAGAACTTCAAAAGGAAGTTCAATTATCGAGCCGTCGTGATGAGTTTGCCAAGGAAATAAAATAAAACATTTGAAAAGGAATCAAGTCACATTTCCACTTGCAAGATGGATTGTTATGATACAAGCAAAATTAATTCTATGTTTTGGAAGGGAGGTTTAGGGATGTGCTCTTAAAGGAATGCCATGATGGACCTTATGGGCCATGGTGGTGCAAAGAACAATATAACATTCCTCAAGAAGACTTACTATTGGTTTCATTTGAAAGATGATGTGGAGGAATACGTGAGACTTGTTTGATTTGCCAACAAAATTGAATAGTTGATAAAAAACAAGTAGGATTGTTCCAACCGGTATTGATTCCTAAAGGGCCATGGGAAAATGTGTCCATGGATTTCATGGTGAGTTTACCACCATTAAGGGGATTTGATGCGATCATGGTGGTGATGCATCAATTTAGCAAGATGGCACATTTCATTCCCACTAAGGAAAATGCCACGGCCCAAGAGATGGGAAGGTTATTCTTCACACACGTGTTCAAGCATCATGGCTTCCCCAAGGACATTGTGTCAGATTGAAACTCGAAGTTCACAAGTAAGTTTTGGTGAGCTTTGTGGAATCACATGGGGTCAAAGCTCAAGATGAACACCTCATTTCGACCCCAAACAAATGGACAAATCGAGAGAGTGGATTTGGTTATCCAACAATTCTTAAGAAATTATGTGGCAACATATCAACAAGATTAGGTGGACCATTTGGAGTTGGCCGAATTTTTCTACAACAATTTTGAGCATTTGGCAACATGGGCCACCCCCTTTCAAATGGTGATGGGCAAGTCACCAATTGTGCCTATGACTTGGGTTACACATGGGCAACCCCCAAGTGATGCGAGTGAGGAAGTGTTAATGGTCACATACTTGATGAAGAGAGGTGGTGCTTATGGAAGATAACCAAAACTAATCTTGAAAAGGTGCATAAACAATATAAGGATTTTGCAGACAAGCCTTGATGGGAGGTGAATTTTGAGGAAGGAAATGAAGTGTGGTTGAACATAAAAAAATTTTGATTACGAGAAGGTTTAAACCAAAAAATTTGAAGTCCATATGTAGGTCCATTCAAAGTGTTAGAAAAGAAATTTTTCGACACTTACAAAGTAGAACTATTGGAAAACCTTAAAGTTCATCCCATATTTCATGTTTCATTTTTGAAGTGGGTCACCTGTGATGCTTCAAGGCCTAATCGAGAATACAACTCAAGGCCTCCATCCAACTTCATTGATGTTGCAACCCTAACATTGGGTTCATGACTAAATGTGAAATGCAAGGGACCATGAAGTTGAGAATGTGTTTAGGTATGAAACACATTCTCACAAATGGGGGAGAGTGCAAGGGATGAAACCCGATGACTCCCAAATGCACTTCCACCTTGGGAGTTGCATTTGTGTGAGATTTATGAATGTTTAGAGCCTTGGTTCAAAAGGCAAACAAGCACCAAATTAGGCCCCCAAGACACCATTAAAAAGGTCTTGAAGCTTAAATGCTTGAAGTGCCCTCGCATTGTTCATTTAGAACTGATTTTGTATGCGTTATGATAAAAAGAAAGGACATGAATAAAATTGGGAATTTGACTGTTGACCACAAATCCCTTAAAAATAAGGGTCAAATGAGCTCTAATTGGGGGCATGTTATACATCGTTAAAAAGATCTTTTTGAGGGCTGCAAGATATTCCTTTTGTGTTCTCAAAATAGACTTAATTTCAGAAAGATTTGAGCATCCAAAGTTTTGGGACAACATGAGTCCCAATTTTAGGACTTCCACTTGGGAG
>Ga0116228_10006824_pt1 | contig 10202 bp, 6 predicted proteins | sample S1TSphfallax_2_FD_89694 | JGI IMG/M metagenome (GOLD analysis project Ga0116228, IMG submission 89694) | Host-associated microbial communities from peat moss isolated from Minnesota, USA - S1T2_Fc - Sphagnum fallax MG | ecosystem: Host-associated > Plants > Peat moss > Unclassified | place: USA... | reverse complement strand
TGGTTACTCCTGGAAATTAATGTGATGCTCACATAAATCACTGTTCTCTATGCAGCTTTTTTTTCTTTTTGTCTCTTTTTGGGTTTGGAAACCATTTTTGTTGCTGCCTTTCCAAGGTGCAAACGCATCTACAGTAAATCGCCAGGGAAGGGATTCATTCCACTGACTATCTCAGTAAATTTTCAGTGTTCAATGTGCACAAAACCAATTTTGTACTATTTTCCCTTGTCTCAATTACGGTACATATGTTGTGAGGGATTTTATTTCATTTTTTGTGAAGAGAAGTAGTAATCCAATCAATGTGAAGAACTTCCCTCTAAAAACTCAAGCTCTTTTGTCTGTGATGGAATTGTGTGGTCAATGAAAGTGTGAGCTGATGAACAAAGAATGGCAGGTTGCACACGCTCTTGTTGGGGAGGACACATGGTTGAAACATGCTGGAAAACATGACGAACTGATTCTAGGGTGTAATGGAGTCTGACTATCTAGTGCCTTTTCATGCCCTCATTCTGTTCACCTTTGCAATCTTAGACAGAGATCATAGGCTTGAGAAATTTTGGATTTCTAAATGAGATCAACTACAACCATGATTGAAACTCAATATGTTTTGGTGCTTGAAATCTTCCATCTCCTTTCCCTCCTACTTTGTGAGTATCATAACTGATCACACCATCACAGCTCTTCATTATACATCCTTCACAAGCATCATCTATTTCCTCTTTTTCTCTCACCATCTCCTTACCATGCAATTACATTCTATGGTACCTGCCACTAATAACTGACTCACCCTCTTGAGAATTTTTTCTTCTTTTCATATTCAGTAGGTTCAAAGTTCAACTCTTGAGAAATTCGGTTGGGTTAGGTCAAATTGTTTTCCTTCTTTCACTTGCCCTCTTCTTGAGAAATTTGGTTGGGTTAGGTCAAATTGTTTTCCTTGTTTCACTTGCCCTCTTCTTGAGAAATTTGGTCAGGTTAGGTAAAATTGTTTTCCTTCTTTCACTTGCCGTCTTGAGAATTATTCAATGTTGAACATGAGTGACAAATACACTATCCATCCTTTAATCCTTAGTGAGATGTAAGAAGGCTTGTGCATCACAAGATCACAAAATTGGTAGTTCATGTGTTGTAGAGTTGTTTGGCCTATGACGCATTATATACATTAGACTTCCACACACATCAAATGTGGCAAATTGAGGAACAATAGTTATGATGAAGGATTTGAAGTTCATGATGCTAGGCAAAGTGCAATGATACTTTGGATATGCTTCTATGCAATGTTTTGTTCTCAAATATCCACATTAAATTGTGAGGGGAAATATTAGAAGTGAACATGACTAGATGTTAGTTGGGGACATCAAAGGAAAACAAGCATGATTTGTAGTTGTCCATATTAAAGTCCTTCATCTTTCCCTCTCTTTGCATGTTGTATGAACTAAATGGATCTTCAAGAAAGGTTTGGAAAGGAGAAGATTTACTTAATTGTTTTGGTAAGAAAGAGTATAATATTGTCATATTATTTGTAGCGTATGGTTTCTACACAAGCTAAAATGATCCAATGGCAAAATGTGTGGGAAGTTGAGCATGGTGGGAAGATTTAGAAGATGAGTTTTTACATAGTTGTGTACTTCAAGTGCAAGCTCAAGAAAACCATAGGTGCGATTATTGCTCCAAAAGCTTTACCAATTATCTCAAAAGAGCCTATTATAGTGCAAGAGCCTAATGTAAGGTCAATCTCAAAGCTTTTCATGGGGCCACCATGGCCCACAATGACTCAAAATGATGTGCATTGATACATACCCCACCCAAGTGTCCAACAAAGACAACCTAATAGCAAAAATTAGAGTTAAACAAACATGCAAGATGTTTTTATAGTTTCACAAAGGAATCTTGAAACCAATATAAAGGTCTCTCTAATCTCAAGACGGTGAAATCTAGAGCTTCTTGCGTTGGAAGCCCATCTTGTGAAATAGTGGAGCCTTAATGAATAAAAGATGTTTAGGCCCAAGCTCAAAGCTATTAAGGAGGCTAATAAGAAGGTCTATGAATTGAGAAGCAGATTTTGTGGAGGGTAAAGCCGTAGGGTGGGGGCATTCTCAAAATAAGGGGCCTAGGACAAGGTGATAAGCAAGTCCAAGTTGACATTTCGGGAATGTCCACCACCCATGGGCTTTACCTATTGTAAAGCACAAGGCAAAATTTATCATGAACTAAACCTATGTAGATCACAAGGTGTATGAATGGGAGTGTTCTTATGCCTACTCCTCAATAGTGGGAGGGTTTTTACACCTATATGTAGGCATAATTTCCCTCCCACCCTTGAGGAGTAGGCACAATATCCTTCTCAATTTCTAGGAGGGAAATTGAGCTGAATAATATCCCACAATGGCTAGGCCTAATGACCCACTTGAGCCTTTCATCATTTTCATCTTGAGGTCCCTACTGAGTGACTAAAACTTAATATTTTCAAAAACTAAAACTTTTTGATTCCAAGGTTGGGTCCAATTTTTTAGATTGTCAAGCTCATGGGTTGGTTCTAGACTTTATCATGCATGTCAATTTGGAGTTCAAAATGAGGCTGATTTTAGACCTTTATGTGAAACAATTCCATGGTCGGGTTATAGTGTTTGATTCCAGGTTCTAATTTTTTTTCTAGATAATGAAGTTGCAATTTTTTTGAATTGTACGCTCGAATTTTTATTTAATTAATTTGGACATTAAAGAGTAAGGGTATGTTTTCATGATCTTTCACTAAACCACTCAAAGACTTGGGGCATTTATAAAAAAAAGTTGAGACAATAGCCCCCTTATTTTGGGGAAGTTCCCATCACCATAGTACAAGGTAGCTTCAACACATGTTTATCGAAAAATAAATTGAATTTGAAGATTCAATGTCGAAAAAATAACTATTTTTTTACAAAATTATGTTTTTCGAATTTTTTTAATATTTAACTATTTCTAAAAATAATTTAATTAGTGTCAAGGCTACCAAGGTATTATGGTATTCCACTAGTTCCCCCCACCGACACACACACACCCCCCCTCCTCCCAATTTTACCTCCCACAAATTTGGAAACACCCACCAAACTCACAAATGTGAATCAACTTACTTAAAAAACTAGTTGTACAAATGCAAAAATATTGTGACATGATTTCCAAATGCATTAGCTTTCTACACCTAAATTGCTATTAGGTAGAGAAATAGTGAAGTGAACATAGAAACCCTTTTGCCATCATTTCACCAAATTAATTCCAATTGGATAGAGGAGAATGGAAGATACAAAAATGTACCCTAAACAAAATTATAAAATACACAACACATCTACAAGTTAATGTGTTAGTTTATTGGCAAGGACATTGATTTTATAACAAAAATTGCGAATTGAAAAATCATTATTCTTTTGGCACCCCAATGTTGTACATTTAAATTTTGATCCCAAATAAAAGCAATGTAAGACCTATCAAGCCAAGTCTTTTACCAAATCCAATGAGTTTTCTCTAGTCAAGCCCAAGGTTGGGTTTTGCCACACCTAGACCCATCAAGGTGTGGCAAAACCCGACCTTGTGGCAAATCTTTCCCCATTGAACCCATTGAATCAAGTACCCAAATTTAGCCTTAGTCTCAAATTCAGCTAACACTAGTTACAACTAGAAACCAACTTCATAATTTCCAACTATATATCAATGTTTTTATGGTGGATAAAAAATGACCCTAGCAATTGTTGCAACTATATACATGTCATTAATGGTTATTACAAGAGAATCTTGGTGGGTGCATGTCCTTCAACTACACATAGTATTCAAAATAATAACAACAATCCTTTGTCATCAAACGAAAAAAAATGCAAAAGTGGGATACATCATGATTTGCACAACCAAAACTAAGTTCATTTTTTTGATTTCGTAAGCTTCATCCAAAAAATGAAATCACATGAACTAGGTCATCTCCTAAATATATTATATCTTTTTTTCATATTTGAATGTAAGTCCTTTATGAATTAATTTTCTTTATGTCAACTAAATATTTTCATGTAACTAGTGATGCATTTGATTTGATTTGATCAAAATGTATGTGGAATGGTTGAAATTTTGTCACATCTTTTTCCATTTTATTGGGAAGAAAATGTGTGCCATCTTGAAACCTTCTATGGGGTTGCATCAATAGTCCCACATACATGTGACCTACACACTTGTATATATGTTAGACTAACAATAATTAGTTTGTGGACAAACACTTATAATAATGTTGCCATATACAAAAACTTGTCTAAACTTTTCTTATAATAAGAAAAAACCTCAACACCTAAATAAGTAAGATTTTAGCATTTGCAAAACATTTAAACATATATATATATTTGAACACTACATTCAAATTAGTTCTTTGAAATGTATAATACATACCTCCCTTGTTAAAGGTATAGAACCATGGATCTTTTGCATGACACAATATTTATCAACGAATATAAAAATAAAATATTAGAATGGAATTAATATTGAAGAGAATGATGCATTGATTTAACTTGGCATGACAATCAAGGTGTAATTTTCATAAATGAATTACTAAAAAAAAACAACAACATCAACATTTGTTGAATCAACAAGGGGGGGAAAAAAAACACCATTAAAAATGACATTCTAGGAAATTTTAACAAAATTCAAACATTTGACAAGGACAATAAATTGATTAATTGGAACATGGTGAATTTTTAAAATATAAAAGATTGATCCAATGCTACATTAGATATTGAAGAAACATTGTTTTCAAATGACATCGATTAACTTTAAAATTAGTAGTAATCAAATTCTTGGGTTGAGTAAATATGATAAAAGATAATTATGATATTCATAGCCTTATCATATGAACTTGAATTTTTATAAAACATTGTATATTAATTAAATTATTTTTTAATGAAGGTTTGTTTCCTTCAATATTCAAATCACCATTACACATCATACATTATTTTTTGTTTCATGTGCATTTTAATCAATTCAATTGTTTGATTCTTGTAAATCAAATTATAAAATATACAATTGTATTACAAAATTTTAAGCTTTACAAAAAATTTAAAATATTATTCACCATTTAATGACATGAAATCAAATGATAATGAAAAGATTAAAAAAACACAACCTTCATTGAATTTTTTTAAAGAAATTTTAAAATATATTCATCATTATCAATTAAAAATAAAATTCAAAATTGCAAGCTATTTCATTTGAGAATGTCATCAATTTTATTTTTATTTTTAAAATTGTTACAATATGTATGAGATGTTGTAAGTAGTGATTATTAAAAAATTAATAAAAATTTGATGTTACAACATACATTGTAAATGTAACCTTATTAACAAAGGTAAGAATGATCCATTCTTTATTGGGATTGTTGATTGATAAACACACCACTATAAGCAAACCCAATTTGATCATAAACATATGGTTTAAAATCTAATTCATTATTATTGATGATTCATGAAATATCAATGGTAGGTTGCACTTTGCTTGCCACGATGCATGTAAAAGTGAAAAAAAATAAAATCTAATATTTCATCATTTGAAAGTATCAACATAATGTTTTTGAGAGATTTTTTACAATTTTCACAAATCATTGACATGCCATTACATTCAACAAACGTTCAACCATATTTTTTACCTTCACAAAATTATGTCAAAAAACTTCATAGGTAAAAAGCCTTTGGGAAAATAACATTTGACCAAATAATGTTATCCTAATAGAGCAAATGAAACAAAACAAAAACATTCATTATGCAACTTTTCAAAAAAAACCTTTTAAAGCAATAATATTTTAAATTTAAACTTTAAATTTTTGAAAACACATTTCCTCTTTACTTTAAATGTCAATTTATTTGATGATCCATGGATAACAACAACCTCCATAATTCCTTGTAATGAATTATGAAATGCCATCAATCATTTACAAGATAAATATCCATTTAAAAACAACAAAACAAAAATGTTACACTATTGTTGCAAGACACAAACAAAAAAAGTCCAATATGTAATTAGGCAAATGGTGTCCACAAATAAAACTTATTAATTAAACACCTTTCCTCAAAATCTACAATGAAATGGTGTCATTATAATAGAATTGTTATATCCTAGTTTTGCAATTGTCAATTGAAGCATTATATATTGAAAACATATCCTTCAAAGTGTTGAATGGATTCAAAAAGAGGTTACAATGCATCCCCCCATCAATATTCAAGTTAAATTTAATGAATTTATTAAGAAACATGTTAATTTACAAAACACAAAACTTAAAGGCCTTAAAAAAAAAATCATACCAATAATACTTATTTCAAAGAACTTTTGCTATTGTCACCATATACCAAAATTAAATAACTCCAAAATGTTCACAATCAACAAATACTAACTACAAATTGTTTTAGCTTTTTGTTTCACAAATTTCAAAGTGCAATGAAAAATATTTAAATCAAAGACCTTTGCCAACCACCTAATTACAATGAGCCATTTAACATGAACAACATTTACATAACAATATCACATCTATGTTCCATAGATGGGTTCATAATAATATGAGATATTACTATGTGATAAATATGTAAAATTAATTTCAAAAAATGTTTATAAAAAAAAACCCCAAGGTGTGAAAAAGTTTTTGTGCATTTGTGTTTTGTGAAAATTAGGGTTTGGAATTTGTTATGCAAAGGCTTTGTAAATTTCAATTCCATTGTCCAAGTGATTAACTAAATTTCTTTTTTGTTAATGTGTAAGAAAGAAGAAATGAACTTTGATTGATTTGGAATTCAAAACAATAGATTGATGATGAGATTATTGTATTTGTGTGGCCACATTCATAACCCCAAACATGTTCAAATATCTTTTTTGGTTTCATGTAATGATGTGAAAATTCATCCAAACAAATAGTCTAGAAAATTCATCCAACCATTTCATTGAATGTTTCCATCCATGAATTCCATAAAATAAATCAATTAAAAAAATTCATACAAAGGTTTCATCCATTATTCCAACAAAAATTGAATCCATGACTTTATCCAAACTTTTCATCCATCATCCATTTCCCATTCAGCCTTCATTCAAAAATTTCATTTCATCCAAGAGTTTTTGGATTTTCCATCCAATTCTATGTTCTAAACTCAAGGTTCACATGATTCCATCCATGTTTTAAAATATAATTGAAAAAAAAAAATCCAAGACAAACACTACCCATTCAAATCCCAAAACAAAAAAAATGATTATGGTAGATGATGATTTAGATGATGACATCATTCATTATATTGTCATCAACTATTGACATGAAATTTTTTAATTAAGTAAAGATACTTCTGAAAACATACTTCTCAATCCAAATAGATTTGTTGAGCAACCAACACCTAGTAGGTGCAATGCAAATCTTATATGTTCAAAAAATATAGTCATTAGGTTACCAACAACACACATGCATTCATAAGAACCATACACACATATGCAAACAACTGTTTTCAACAACTTTTCATAACAATAATCATTGGATATTAGTTAGAATACATGTTCCACTAATTGGCTTGCATTGCATAATATATGATTCAAAAGCACCAATGATAAAAAGATTATTATATGATGTAGTACAATTACAAATGAACATATATTAATGTCAAATACCAAATTTATAAATATGTAGATGTCATGTAATAGATAGACAATTCATTTTGTTGGGTTTTGATAATAGCATATGTGGTTGTAACTTTTGGACTCAACTTAGAACAATCTATTTATAATTTACCACAAATCCAATTACATTTGCACAACAACATGAACAACAAAAATATATTTCCACTCCCCAAACAACCAATGTAATAATCCACCATTCCTTCTATCCATTAAACACAAATGGACTAGACTTCTAAATGGTAGACGATTGACAAGAACCCATGTCCCACAAAATTGGTATATTAATCAATAATATAAATAGTTGATTATCATTGGTAATTTGTGAAGTAGTGTGGAACCATGTTGAATTCTAATTCTTGGTTCTTTTTAGCATGTCACTAAGGAATTAGTTCTCTCTAACAACAATAAATTTTTAACTTTTGTCCATGACAACAAAGATTTCTTTTTAAAAATTGTTATATATATAATTTTTATATTTTATATTTTATATTTTTAATATTTTTAATATTTTCTATTAGTGACTTTTCTATATGGCATCATTTCACATGCCCATTACATTGTGAATGTTTTGTAAGCTAAAGAGAGGGAAAATAAATTCAATGCTAACATATGCATGCATTGTTGTGATCATCGATATCCTTCTCTCCCACCCTTCAAATCTTTCCAAAAATGTGTTGTAACTTTACACAAACAAAGATTCACAAAGGGAATTCCACAAATTAGCGACATTATAATCATGTTTCTCTAACAAAATTAATCAAGGACATGTTTATAGAATGCACACACACACACACACACACACATCAAATTGAGTTAAGAGATAGGGGTTTTTAAAAAATTGATTCCCTTCAAATTTGTGAGATCAAAATTTGTTGAATTCCTCCAAAACATTAACAAAATTAATCAAATGCACACTAAATTTTTTTTTTCAATTTTTCAAAAAAAATCATTGGTCATAAGCAATTCTGTCATTTACAAAAATGAAATTATTGTTGTGATGGAGGAAACAATATCACGATCGAAAACAATTTAGTAGTAGGCATGATGGCTATAGAAAAAATATATTAAAAAAATAATCTTCAATATTTACAAAAAATAATAATTACATAACTACAAGAATTTTGCAAGGACACACGTATTAAAAAAAATAAAAAATCTAAATGAGATTTTATTCATGGCAATGAAAACCTTAAAAACATGAAACAAATTGGTGACATTAGTGACATTAAAGTCACACAAAACTTTGACAAAATGAATCAATCAAGGACATGTTTTCATAATAAACATACCAAATTCGTTAAAAAAAAATAAAAATAAAAATCAAATTAAGGAAGACACACAAAATTCATGTGTCAATATGAAATTCAAAATTTTTGGAATAAAAAATTTGGAAATTCCAAAAAATGACAATCTGAAGATCATGCTACCCGAAGATCTTTTCAACATGACCAACGGTCACGATCTGTGCAGGGCCTGTGCCCAAAAACCCAAAATTTTTGGCAATCTGAGCATCAATGTTTTCAAAAAAACCAACGGTCAAGATCATGTGCAACAAAACCAACGGTCAAGATCTGTGTGAAGCTTCCTGTCAGTACCTACCTACCTACCAACCCAACAAAATTTTTAATTTTTAATTATTTAATTATATATTTTTCGCTTTCTCTCTCTAGCTCCCCCCATGAGATCTTTGTCAACGAATCCAACGGTCAAGATCTAAGCGCTGCTCCTGCCACCTACCAACTGTCCCGCTCTCTCTCTCTCTCTCTCTCTAGGTCTTCAGCGACAAATCCAACGGTCAAGATCTGTGCAGCTTCCCCTGCCACCACCAACCCATTTCCCACTGTCTAACTACCCCCCCTGGAGATCTTTTGGCAGCAGAATCCAACGGTCAAGATCTGTGCAGAGTCCTGCCACCACCAACGATGTCCCACTCTCTGACTCCCCCCTTGAAGATCCAACGGTCAAGATTTGTACAGAGTGCTGCCACCACCAACCAACCAACCCATTTCCCACTAGATCTAGATCTCCAGATCTTTGACCACCAGAACCAACGGTCCGGATCTATTGAAGATCCTGCCACCACCAACTCTCTCCCCATATCTGTGCCGGCGAATCCAACGGTCAAGATCTTTTGCCACCAGTTTCCACTCTCTCTTCTGCCAGGAACTGCAAGTCTTGGACTGAGCGCGCGTTGCAGGAGCAGCAACAGCAGCAGAATTTGCAACAATTTGGGTCTGGAATTGACAATCTCAGGACATCAAAAAAGTCGCAAACATAACATCTTTGCAGGTAAAGCTTCAAATCCGGCACCCAATTCCCGTTTGAGGACTTTTTGGTATTTTTTGTATTTTGTTTTTTTGACCTCCTACAAAACACTCAATTGTCCCAGCTACTCAAGAACACCACCAATGATTAGCTAGTCACTGTGATTAGGTTTCATTAGATCCGGGCGATGGTTTGTTTAGATTGCGGATCGAGATCCCGGGTATGAATCCATCCTCATACTATACAGCAGAATTTTCCATCATCTTCTTTTTCTTCTTCTTCTTCTTCTT
>Ga0116228_10006822_pt1 | contig 10203 bp, 7 predicted proteins | sample S1TSphfallax_2_FD_89694 | JGI IMG/M metagenome (GOLD analysis project Ga0116228, IMG submission 89694) | Host-associated microbial communities from peat moss isolated from Minnesota, USA - S1T2_Fc - Sphagnum fallax MG | ecosystem: Host-associated > Plants > Peat moss > Unclassified | place: USA... | reverse complement strand
TTTTATAGATCAACCAGTGTAATTTGGTAAACATTCGCGGGTCAAGAATGTTTTGACAAGGTGCTAAATGAAGAATTTTAAAGAATTTTAATGTGCAAAATGAAGAATGTCATCACTAGGGTTGAATCCCTACTCTTGATATAGATTGAAGTCCATGCACAACATAATAGATTTTCCCATTACAATCGATGACACAAAAGGGAGGAGAATGACATAGTTTTCATCCAAGTGAAAAAACAAACGAAATATTGTCATTTGACCTAAGGCTAAAATATGAGCACATTCGTTGCACCAGAATGTTTCATTATGAATGGCAAAGCGCACAAAGTTTTTCACAATCATCTTTCACAACTAGAGACAAGGAAATCCTCTAGGTCCAAATGGAGCATAAGGTCAAGATAGTTGAAGTGTTGGAGAGGCATAAGATTCATCCCAAAGTCAACGCTCATATGAACATGCATTTTTGCCACATGATATCCAAGCTAGTTGTGAGGCCACCCTCAAGATCAATGTGCTTAAGATGGAACATGTGTTCCAAATGGGTTATCGAAAATGCGACAAAATTTTATATGTTTCTCCCACAAATTGGTAGGGTGAGGAGGCATTTGTTGCAGATCACATCCATGAGTGGGACGATGATTGGAAGGTTATGAATGCATCATTTGAGGAGGGGATGAATGTGAATGAAGATCTACAAAGGTTCAATGGGAGAATGTTTTGTGTTTGGGATGGTAACCATCGTCTATAAGCATGGATGCCTTCTATATCTAAAGTTCATTCATATGACCTCTCTTGGCACATTCTAGTGGATTCCATCATGTTGGATATAAGAGAGGGCCTTGTCCACCTCCTCACTACAATGACAAACATGAACAAGTAAGATTCAAACTAAACACTATGGATTTCAAAGTTTTGATCCTTTTTTGCTATTAATTTATTTTCTTTTTGTTTCTTATTTTGTGCATTAAAGTTGAAGTTCTCTATCAATTTTGTTTCAACCCTCTAAGTCTGTCAAATTTAATCATGTGAAGTCTAGTCCAATGCATGATTTCTTCTACGTCCAAAGCATCAACATGATTCCATTAGTCCAATTCAAGGATGTGATTAGTTTTGATGTTTACAAGAGATGTGAGAATAAGTCAAGGAAGACTTACTATTCTTTGATACAAGAGAGTTTTTTGGATTATATGTACAAGGCTTGATTTTTTTCCCAGTCTTTCCATTTGAAACTATCATTTTTTAAAATTGAAACATGTGATTTACAAAAATCATTTTTTCTTGGTACAATGTGAGCTTCCAGTTGTAGCAGATGTGGCCATAAAACTTTATTATGAGGAAGTTTCGAATGAGAAATTGATGTCACCTTCCAAATTGTGGGCACTTATGGACAAGGCAATGGATTAGGTCCAAAAGGATCATCCTTCGCCTTCAAGGAACATCTGCTAGCTTGCAACCTTGTTCTTGGTCTCAATTTTCTGAAATAGATTTAGGTCCATTACGATATGAATTTGAAGCTAGAAACACTCACCGAAAAGCTACATATGCTAGCTTCTACACAAATCATAAATGAGCAAAAGGTATCTTGGCTAAAATTTTGGAACCAATCAAGTGTGTTGAAGGAAGCAACGAAATTCCCAAAACATGGATTCTCAAATGGAACTTTTGATAAGTGGCTTCACATGGTGACTTTTTAATCTCAAGTAAATGCTTACCCATTTGAGACTTTGAAATTTTTGTCTTTGAAGCGATTGTAAATTGATATTTAGCATTTTGCAATTGGAAATGGAGGCGCAAAAACTATATTCTACCATTGTCATTGATCTTTCCATTTAGCTTCTTGAGTATGAAAATTTGCCAACATTATCAAACTACATTTAGGATTGGAGACTTGTTCATTAGGAAACTTATTTCTTTAGGGAATTCAGGTCAAAGATGGGATTTGGAGAAGTAAGTAGCAAATTGATGGGACTGAAACCTTTAAACAAGTGATTTATAGGCGATTTCTGATCCAACCATTCCACATTTGTATCATCCATTGTCAATTACATTTTAATCTTTCAGTGTCATCTGGATTTCATTGCCATTAACTTTGTATTGTTTTATGACTATTGTAGGTATTTCCATTTTGTGTTTTCTTTGAGGGATGCCATATTTGAAATTCCAAAACTCCTTAAGATATGGAAAGATCCAAAAGTAGATAACGCAATGTATAGGAAAGACATGTTGAAAGATTGGATATCTTCACATCTCTTGGATTGTGGTTGGTATATTGACTACCGGAAGGAGAACATTCCTCCATCAAAATTTGAAATTCGGGAAAAACATGAACTGAAATATTTTTAGGGATTTGAAGCCTTGGAGAAAGAGAAACTAAACAAAAAAAGATTGGAGGGGGGCAAAAGAAGGGGGGAAAAAAAACTTTAGGAGTCTAGATCAAGGATGCAGGACAAGGAAGATGTTCACACTCAATCCCAGAGAGAGGCAAAGCTTAGTTTGGCCATGGCATCTCTTCAAGAAGTTTTAATGATTTCCATTCGAACCATCCCAATTGAGGTAAAAGATGCAACTTTGAACATCCAAGATTTCTATTCTCCTCAGTAAAAACATCAAAGAAGATGATAAGAATAGACCAACCCTAGTGCAAGAACATCAAGTATTGGGAAGAAAATTCCATTGCTCACTCCTTTGTTGATTCCCAATTTTGCTCACTATCGTTCAATTGTGAGATTGATGAATGTCTCTTGGGCCTCAATTCTTGCATCCTGGATCCAAAGTCGAAAATGGCCACCTAAGCATTCAAGCATTATAGACTATATGAAGGAGGTATTTCCTTGCTTAGTTTGATCTTCTGACTTTTCATTAAGGTTTTTCAAGCAACTTCTATTAAGACAAAATTTTCTTTTCCAATAATAGGTGGATTAAAGAAAGCTCTTGGGTTTCAACTTTTGGCATCAAAAGCTGAAGGCAAAGAACACCTAGCTCTGGATCTCTAACTTTTGGTGCTAAAAGTTGAAGTCCAAAAACATTCAGTTTCTGGTCTCCAACTTTCAACATTGAAAGTTGAAGACCGAGAGCCCAAAGGTCTAGGTTTCCAACTTTCAGCACTAGAAGTTGAGGACTGAAACCCAAAGGTCTAAGTCTTCAACTTTCAACATCAAAAGTCCAAGATCAAGAAGCTAATGTTTTGGGTCTTCAACTTTCGATGTCAAAAGTTGAAGATTGGGAGCCCAATGCTCTGGGTCTTCAACTTGCGATGCCAAAAGTTGAGGACTAGGAGCCCAATGCTCTGGGTCTTCAACTTTCGATACCAGAAGTTGAATCCCAAGAACATAGAGCTTTTGGGATTCAACTTTTGACGCCAAAAGTTGAATACCAATAGCTTATTTCAATTTTTTATACATCTTTTTCTCTCTTTGATGTTGATTGGATTGATCCTAAATCTTTTTTTGCGTTCATTTATTTAATCCTTGTTGTAAACAATTGTGTTTTTCAATTGTATTATGAAAACAAGATTTACCTTGTTTTAACAAATGTACCATCCAATTTCCCAATTTCGCACATTTCTAAGCCATTATCCTTCATTCCTCCTTAGAACATGTGAGTGGATAATTTTATTGAATTCACTGTGTTATTTGTAGATAGGTTTCTGTCTGATAGAGGGGCTATCATTATCATGCATGTAGATGACCCAAAAATGTTGAAGGAGATTCATACCTTCCTGGAAAGCTACTAGTTGAAGGTTCGCATGAAGTGGATTTTTGTTACCTCAAGCCCCCAAATGAGTAATGAGGATCCATCTTTTTAGGTACCACAAATCTTTATTTTTCCATATGTCTTCTTACTTTACATTCACTAAAAGTTAAGATTTATGTGAATTCTACCTTTTTCTTGTAGATTTTTGTAAGCCATGTCACCTTTCTCATGAGAGATCCAACTCCAGGTGCCGTGTTTTCCTTGAGGTTTTTATTTTTTGCCCCTTTTGTTGAGTTAATAAAAAAGGGTATTAATCCTAAGGTTGAATATGTCCTCTACAACTACACTAATGCAACCTCAATGACCAAATCTTAAACTAGATGGGCTTTTAGGGTGACAAAGGAGTTCCATGTGATCACACTACATGTTCTTATCGGTGTTTACTTGCCACCAAATTTTGTAATTATGGACCTTAACTACATGACAAGTACTTGCATTCACCCCTTTCTGTTGTTTTGGATTCCAAATTATTTTTACAACCTTTTTTTGTCTCTAATTACTACATTTGATTCTTCTTATAGGGAATAGTATTCATGTTTATTGAGTGCTTGGGAGGTCGATCCTTGCATTGAGGTTGATTTAGAAATCTTTGATGAAGTTTTGAAGTCATTTTTAGATGCAGAGTTAAGCAAAAATATTGTCATGCCTATCTTCAACCTTGATGACAATTTTCCCATCCAAAAGAAAGCCACAATTAATTTCAATTGTGAATAGATCTGGCCACATCCCTTTATTTATGTAATTTCAATATCAATGTTTTCAGCTCTTTTTAATATTTAGGTTTTTGTTTATAGAAAGGCCAATGGATCAAAAAAATGACATGTGCCATTCTTTACTCATTTTGATTTCCTTTAGAGTCCCCATTAGAGCTTCATCTTGCCTTTCATATGTCAAGGCTTCTACACTTACATTGGCAGACTTATGCTCCATCCCCCCATCTCTAGAGCCTAGGACCCATTACCATCCTAATGTTGAGATATTCATTGACGATGAATCGAAAGAAGCTAGTGTTTAAGATTTTTTGGACTCTTTTTGGCTTTGATTGTATTATGCTTGTACTTAATTAAGCCACAACTTTTCCATTCTCTTTTTTTTCTTAAAGTTGTAACTCTTTAAGTCCATTCGCATGAATTTTTTAGAATCTCATTTCTCTTGTGCATCTTATGCATCTTGCTTCTCCCAAAAAAAACTATGTTCTTTTAATTAATTTTTAAAGGGTTTCAGTAAATTTTGATTTCTTTATTAGACAACTCTTATGCTAATATACATTAACAAGTTGTTTGATTTGGAAACAAATCAACAAGGCGCGAGGAAAAATATATTTTACGCAATTTGAAAAGTTTTGTTCACGATAATGAAAACCTAAAAAGTCTCAAATATATATTTCTTTTGCAACAAGTTCAAAGGTACTATGAAGTTATTTATAATATTGGATGAGTATTCCATCGCTCTTAATGCACTGCCAAAAATGTATAATGTTTAGTGCATTTCATTTTCATTTTTTCTATTCCACCACATTCCTTCAATACATTGTTTGTTTATCCTTGAATTCTATAATATTGCTCTCCATAATGATTAATGTTTCATCCTAGAGGAGAACAACATCGAGCAAATCATTTGATCCCTAGCTGACTTCAAGGACTTCATCAACATTGTTTTCTATCCCATGTTGTAATGATTGCTTTTGTGCACTCAGATAAATGCTTTCATCAAATTGTTCCTCTAAGTTTTTTAAAACATCAAATTTCCCATTTTGCAACATCTTCTTATGTGAATATTGATCGTCCATATTACTTTTTAATCTACCATCTTCATTGCAATCCAGGCTCTTAGGCAAAATGAAGTACTCCTTTGATTCTTCCTAATGTGGTGCTTGAACCAACAAGTTCTATCAATAGAAGGAATTCTAATTCTCCAAGTTTTTGAATTCACTGATATGCTCCATTTCCTCCTTTTCAATTTATGCACGAATATTCAAACGTAGATGTCAATCTTTACATAATTAATATTGAAATATAGATCCTCTAATAAAAACAAGTTAAATTTTCTCTATGCAATACTTCATTGCTTAATATACATCTTAAAGTGTTTTTTGGGTTTTGTTGTTTCATCCTTCTCATTTTATCTCTTTAGATCTATTATTTCAAGGCTCCCATAATAGGAATGCAATGTCTATACCAATGATCTCCACAATTATCCTAATTAAGCTTGTGGAATGTTTCTTGACTTTCTAATAATGTTTTTCCAGCTTTTCAATGGTCTAAGTTGTTGCAAAATGCATATTCAATTTCCTCCCATCATTAGATCTTCTACAATGGAAGTTTTTCTTGGTTCAAAGTGGTCATCCCATTTAATTTGATTGTCTTCTACAAGAATTGATTATAGAAAGTAGGTTGAGGTCAAATGTTCCAGATTCAATGTAGGAAGTTTTTAGGGTTTTTTCAAAATTCTTTTAAACTTATTTGTGATTTTTGGATGCATGTCTATCATTATATATTTTGTTTATATTTGTTGTCATTTTTCAATATGGATCATCCTCGCAAGTTTTTTTTTGGTTCTTTAATATTATTCATGCAATGCCTTGTTGTAATTTATACACGACATTCAATTATTTTAAATCCTTTTTATTATAAAAGAAAAGAAATTAAAATTTTGGGATATCACTTTTGACAAATATCTCAAAATTTGATGCCCATTTTGAAACCAATAATATTGTCTACTTTAAGTAACCTATGCATTTTTTACAATTATTTTTTCCCCATATGCTCTATTAAAAAATAGTAAACATATTACTTTGTTAACTAAAAAATGCATATTGGCTTTAAAAGCATTTTCTTCATACAAAATATATCTTTTTATGCATCATAGCCTTAGAGAACCTTGTTTTCAAAGACTTGTTAACTTTTCTTGCTAGGCTTTGTAATTGTTGGCAATTTCAAATGCATCATCAGGCTTTATTTTGGACATATTGAGTTGAGTCAAGTGCCATTGGGGTCATTCAATTCATTGGAACTCGTTGCAAATTGTGGTCTAGCTGCTAAGGTGGGTCTTTTCCAAACTCGTCTCCTCTTTTAAATCCATCATTGCATCTTTTAGGTATGGCAAGGAGCTTTCCTCTTCCACGTTGCTTTTAATAATAGAACTGGTTGATACAAGAACATCCAATTCTCTATTGTAAACAAGTATTGGTGTTTTTAATGCATCGTCTTTAGTGTTAAAAGCATTATTCAACCACTTTTGTAGCATGATTAACTCGTTTATTCTCCTATCAACTTGAAATTCTAGCAAGTAGTCACATTACCTATGAAAGCATGTTCTATAATTTTGATTTGTCTAGTGTGTTGGCCATGGATTATCTCTAGGAGGTTGTCACAAGTTGTCTAGAAACTCCGAGCAAAACATTTTTATCATTGTCTCGTATATTTTGTAATCTTACAAGTGGTTAGAAGATGCCCAATACCCAAGTTCTGCCTACAACTTTGCATCTATACTTTTTAGTTCTTTTCTTTCTACTGATGGGTAGTATTCCAAATCCCTCACTATTTGACAAGAGTGCTTAGGATATGGATATTGTCACATTACACAAATGAACAATGATTTAGAATTCATTTTCTTTGATTGCTACTTGGAAACTCACCAAAATATATTAAACTTTATTCGTGCAATGTTACAAAGTTGTAAACATCTTCTAAAGGCCAAATTTTTATAAGGTCGTTCTTAAATTATTGCATTCAATGATCTTTTCAAAACTACATAACATTCTTTAGATCATTTGGATGGGACTAATTACACTAAAACATTATAATTGGTAGAACAACTATGTTTCCTACTCGTGTCATGCCTAGTGTGTGTAACATGTAATTCTGATCAATTCATTGGCCCTTGGGCTTGATGTGGCTTCATGCCATTTTTTGTTTGTATTTTTTTAACATGCCATGTGTCCAATTCATGCCTTTTTTCAACTATTATTATGATACTTCATTGCATTCCTACATAGACCTTTATATCAAGTATGAAACACTCAAAACATTTTCCAAGCTTCAATTGATATTTGGATGTACAAGAGATATTTAAATATGTAGTGAGTGTATTTAAACAATTGTGTGAACAATCTAAACAAGTTTATATCTTAATTAATGTATATTATAAATATTGGAACTAGAGATTACACATATTGGAGGTATTTAATTTGGTACATTTTTCACCCTATGAATGTCATATTGCTAGGTTGTGGCCTTGTGATTTTCCTTGTGAACATCCTCCATACATGTACATTGTTTTTGTGGCTAGTTGCTCAGAAAATTTGTCATAAACATTTTCATCATTGTCCCATATATCTTATAATATTAGAGGTAATTAGAATATCCACATCATTCAATGACCACATGCATCTTTATATTTGTAGTCTTGAAATCTCTTATTTCTACCATTAGGAACATATCCGAATTTGGTGGTGTTTGTGAGTGTTTTTAATGGCTATTTTTCATATTCATTATGACATTTTATCTCAACATTAGTTCATTTGATTTTCTCAATAATCAATTTTAGTGTTCAACTTCAATCATTATTCATTTTAACATTTGTATTATTCCACAAATTTATTGTAAACAATAATACTCTTCTTTCTCCTTCAATTGTTGATATGTCATTTCTTTCAACTATCATTTGATAATTCACCAGTTGTTTTAAAACTTCATTCCTTAAATCCTATGGTAAGTAGGCTTGCTTGCTTGGAGTTGTATAAAACTATTTTTGGGTTTCAAGAATTTTGTTGATAACATGTTTTCAAGGGTTATTAAATCCTCTGTCAACAAATTGTTGAGTAAACTTGTGAAAAAATGTTTTGGAATTAGTTTTTTCAAACTTGTGCATTTAAAAAAAAAATCCATGGCATGTGTAAACATCACCCAATGGTAGTCTTCCATATCCTCCTTCAGAATGTTTATAGTTTGTTTAAGGGTTTGTAAGAGTTTGTTTGTCTATCTTTGCATTCACCCATCACCATGCTACCCATTCATTTGTTTTGTCAATTGCTCTTTTCCATTTTGTTCTCCATGTTCCAATTTTTAGCAAATGCTAGAGGGGGAGTAACTGAGTATCATTTCTTGGACATTCCCAAGGTTTTGTTGTCATTTTACATATTCTATTCAATATGCTTAAGATTAGTGTGTATTCAATCATTGATTCCAATGTGTTTGGTGTGAAAATTAGTGGGACTTTTCTTCTTGCCATTGTAAAATAAAAGCTTGTTGTATAGATTGGGTAAATCGGTATTATAAGAAAAAATGCAATTTGATTCTACAAGTAGCAAGAATTGTGTTAGATGTTAGAGGTTGAGAGAGCAAACAAAAATTAAAAAATAACTTGAATTGGTGTAGGTAATGTGAAGTGTTATGGGTTGTTACATATTGTCTCCTAATAAGCACATGTATTTTGGCGGTGAACAATTAGTGTTCAAATTGGCACATATTTCTTAGTGGGCCTATGGGATTTAGTTTAACATTTTGTATGGTTTAGATGTTGCAAAACTTGAATATATTTCATATTAAGGAAATATGAAGTATGGTTTTAAATTGTGATTTGAACATTTCATTTGTGGATTTGTTTTGAAAGAAACCAACATAAATTGTTTCGACCTTATTTCTTTTCTTCAATCTTTTGCAAAAATAACATTTGTTGGCACCATTCAGAATAAAGTTCATCCATAAATATCATTCATCTATGGACATATGGCAAAATATTCTTCCACATCAACAAAGATTTTGTCTTACATGTTAAAAACTATTTTCATAATATTTTATCAACATGGACAAAATATTTTTTAAAAAGTCATTTTTTGTTCATGCTTATGATGCTCACATGCTCGTGGATTGGCATCAATCTCATCATGACTTTACAATAGACTGGGTCATAGATGTGATAAGCCATGGTTGTCCATCCTTAAACACCTTTTATGTGATTAAACATCATCCACACATTTTGCAAATCATAACCTGGTTGCATTGGCTAAACTAAATCAAATTCAAACATAGCTCCATCGATAAACATCTTGAACAAATAGACCTTCTACCCCAACCTGTCGACGAGGAAAATAATTGTCCTGAATATAATCGTATCTAGATACACTAGTAGAAAATGGCCATTTTACAACTGGTATCTGCGACTAATTTTTAGTTATAAGCGACATTTGTAACTAAAATCTTAATAGTCACGTTGGACAAGTCGCAAATGACACTAGTCGCAAACGACAACGAATTTTGGATGAAAGAAAAAGTCAACAAAATACGCCTTCATCCTTTGACTTATCATATACGTATTGTGGCTTGTAACTAGGATGCGACTTTTTTGGTGAACAAGGGAACAAATTATGTGTTGCCATGTGTCCCAACTCTTAATAATTAAAAATATATCTTTATTATTTTGAAATAATCCAAGACGTTTAATTTTTAT
>Ga0116228_10006821_pt1 | contig 10203 bp, 6 predicted proteins | sample S1TSphfallax_2_FD_89694 | JGI IMG/M metagenome (GOLD analysis project Ga0116228, IMG submission 89694) | Host-associated microbial communities from peat moss isolated from Minnesota, USA - S1T2_Fc - Sphagnum fallax MG | ecosystem: Host-associated > Plants > Peat moss > Unclassified | place: USA... | reverse complement strand
ATCCCCACCTTGCTGTTGGGAATCTTCATACTGCAGCTGCAGCTTGGCGGGCTAGCAGCTGTTTCTTCTGATCATAATAGTATTTGGCACTTATGGGAAAAGATTCTGCAGTTTAATCTTTTGAGTGTGATTGCGTGCTTAGTGCTCCTGGTGTGTGCGGTAACGGTGTACTTCATGTCAAGGTCTAGACCGATCTATCTAGTGGACTTTTCTTGCTTCGTGGCAAAGGATGACTCCGAAGCTTTAAAAGTTCCTTTCAACACATTCATTCAGCGCTCCAGCAATTCGGGGTTCTTTGATGCCGAGAGCATCGAGTTTCAGCAGAAGATCATGCAAAGATCGGGTCTTAGCGAGAGTACCTATCTTCCTCCCGCTTTGGGTGCTCTTCCTCCGTGTCCGTCCATGAGAGCAGCGAGAGTGGAGGCAGAAACCGTCGTGTATGGTTGCTTGGATGAGCTTTTCGAGAAAACGAAGGTGAAGCCCAAGGAGATCGGAGTGCTGATCGTGAATTGTTCGCTGTTCAGTCCTACTCCCTCTTTGTCAGCTATGATTGTGAACAAGTACAAGATGCGAGGCGACATCCGTAGCTACAATCTGGGAGGAATGGGATGCAGTGCAAGCTTAATCTCCGTAGATCTTGCTAGAGACATTCTTCAACTGCATGGCTACACTTATGCGATTGTGGTGAGTACAGAAAACATCACCCAGAATTGGTACTTTGGGAATATCAAATCCAAGCTGATACCCAACTGTTCGTTCCGAGTTGGTGGAACGGCACTCTTGCTTTCCAACAAACCCAACGACAAGAGACGCTCCAAGTACAAACTCAAGCACTTGGTGCGGACACACAGGGCAGCAGATGACAAGAGCTACCGCTGTGTATATCAGGAGCAAGACAGTGAAGGCAAGATGGAAGTAGGTCTGTCCAAAGACATTCTAACAATTGCTGCAGAGTCTGTGAAGACAAATATCACTACTTTGGGTCCACTTGTGCTGCCATTTTCAGAACAGATCCTCTTCTTTGCCAATCTAGTAGCGCTCAAGCTCTTCAACATGAAACAGCTGAAAGCTTACATCCCTGATTTCAGGCTTGCTTTTGACCATTTTTGCATTCATGCCGGAGGCAGGGCTGTGATTGATGAGCTACAGAAGCATCTGCTACTTACTCCACAAGACTGTGAGGCATCAAGAATGGCTCTTCACCGATTCGGAAACACATCCTCTTCCACAATCTGGTATGAATTGGCCTACATTGAGGCCAAGGGTAGAGTCAAGAAAGGCCAAAGAGTGTGGCAGCTTGCCTTTGGTGCTGGCTTCAAATGCAACAGTGCAGTATGGGAATCTCTTCACACCATCCAACCTTCCTTGAAGCATTCCCCATGGGCACATTGCATTGACAACTATCCAGTTAAGGTACCTGACACAGTCCAATTTGATGATTGAACATCAATCATCAACTGCCACAAAATTAAAAAAATATTTTCTCCTCAGGAATCATCTTGAAATAATTGATTTTATTAATAGTATATTTATTATTATAGCTTGAAATTGAACTTAACTAATTGGGTGGGGAAAATCACATCAATGGGCTAAAATTGTTTAATTTAGCTCTCAAGGGAAGAAGCTCAACCCACCACCACCATCATCATCATCATCAGGGGGTCCATTCACCCTAATAAGAGTCAACCTCGCACCCTTAGGTGATTTCTTATTCTAAAATATTCTTGAAAACTGTATTCACCCAATGTGACAATTTTATACTCACCATTGAACCATTGTTCAAAGCAAAGTGCCATTGCTGAAGAAGTTTACTAAACCAGTTGACCCAAGTAAGTTGCTAGTTTTAGAGGCCCAGTTCATTCAGCTGACAAAATTGTCCCTCCAATTCTTTCACATTCTTAAGAGTCAATTGGGTGAGTAAACCCCAGTGAATTATTTTACATGATTTATTAAGCACAAATCAGTCACAGGCAAACTGCGGTTGAACACCTCAAGAGGAGCCTTTCTTTGATGAGAGAAAAAAAATTTGGGTTAATTAGTTACAATCAAGTTACTTAAACTAATTATAGATTCAGAACTACTAACATTCATAACTTAATAGTATTCAGCTCTCAAACTGAAATTCAGAAATTTGAATTCTGAATAAGGTTGAACTGGCTAAACTAGTTCTTAATAGTTAGTTCAAACTTATAGGTATTCAGCTTTCTGGTAGAACAGCAGCATCAGCAGCAGCATCATGGAAGACAAATTTATTATTAATTGTGATTTGACTGAAAGTTGCCAATTTGTTCTTATGTTGGGGAGCCAGCTCTTAAATAAGTTCGCATTATTTTTTTCATAAGTGAATTGTAAATATGCCTTGTGTTTTTTGATGGATTTGTTGTGATTTTTTTACGTTTTCTACTTCCCTCTTTGTCTGACCTGTAGCCAAATTTGGCTAAAACCTCTTGTGGATGACCAGCCCACCTACCTCACAAAATTGAAAAACTAAAGAAAACCCCTCCTGGTGTCCATAAATTCTGTCTATTTTCTAAGCTTTGTGCATTCATTGCATGAGAGAAACCTATTTGCATCTACTAGTGTAGTAGATTCTTGGGTTTTGGTTGGTTCTGGCTTCAGTTCTTGATTCAATTATTGGGTATGTACATTGTTGGTTTTGAAATTTGAAAAGAACCAGTCTAACTGGATCTACAACCAGCCAATAAACCAGAATTGGGAACCAGCCTCTGGCTAGAACCTTACCTGGAACCAAAACCAGACTTAAAATCCGTTTCATATAGGTTTTGATTGTTCATTTTTTTAAAAAAGTATTCTAAAATTTCAATGTTTAAATTTTTAAACTCAGGTATATATTTTTTGAAATATGGAATTGGGGGGTGGCTTTAGGAATGTAATTGTTACTTTTGGAACATGTCTTTGGTATGCAATTTTTTTTGTTTTGGTAAATTTTTGTTTTGGGGTGTTTTAAACATGTAGTTAATATATTAGGCAATCACTTTTTATTGATTGTTTGGTGCTAGTAACTAAAAACAAATCAATTTGCACTATGCAAAGGTTGGTAGAAAGTCTAGATTTGGTTTGGAATCAATGTCATGCCCGTATGCATGGCCTCATACATGATGGCCGGTTGTGGGCATGTCAATCATGCCTTTGGGGTTAATGTACACTCTTAAGGTTAATGTATGTTTTTAAGTTATTGTACGTTATTAGGTGTTTTAGGATTATGGCTTATTTGGGGTTTCAACTTTGTTGACGGCTGTATAAAAGGCCAAGCTCTTCCCTTCTCTTGTTAGTTTTTTAAAAATTCTTTTGTCAAGGAGAGTTTCCTCCATAGTCAAATTGGATCTTTAGATGCTCACAATGACTATTACATAGCCATTGTTTACATACACTACATTTTCTTTCCTTCTTTTCAATTTAATTCTAGAGAAATTGCTTTTTGTTGCTTAATGTTGAAAGTGGTAGATTTTTCTTGGCTTTGAGTTTCTTGGGTTTCTTTTGTTTATTGGTTTTTTGTGTTCTTGAATTGTTGCTACTTCTTTTTCTACTCTTGTACTACAGCTACAATAAGAATAACAACCATAACTAACAGCAGCGTAAGTGAAGGAGAAGGGACACCGAAAACAAGCTACAAGCTATGAAGTTATGAATTTCGAAGCTTCGGAGGGAAGAAAGAATGAGCAGCTCCAAAGCTTGTTTTATTGCCAGCTTTAGGTCTTGGGAGCACGTACACACACACACACACACAAGGTATGCTTGAAATACAAAATTTGCACCAGGTGATGCAACCCCACATACACTTGCTTTCCTTATACATGGGTTTTGAGGTTAGCATCTGGGCCGTGCACTCCTGTGTTTTTGAGCTTGTAGTCATGTAGTGAATAGCCCTTGTAGTAGTTTTGGAAGAAGAAAAAAAAAAAGATTTTTTTTATAAAAAACACGAAATAAAAAAAAACAATTTCTCTCTTCTCTTTTCCACGCCATTGTTGCAAAGCTTACGGACGTAGATCGCTCTAAAGCACCATCCTTAGTGTAATCATCATTCTATTTTGTTCCATCCACCATCCATTGACATTTCATCCAACATCCGTCAACATCCATCCGTCCGATTTTGTTCATCTAATTCCTTCCGTCCATTGACATATATCGTTGTTCATCCCTGTCGATGCATTATATTCTTCAAATCTTATGTATTATGTATATATGTATTTGATACCATATCTTCAAATCGTATGTATTGCATATATACATAGCCGATACCATATTTTTCAAACCGTATGTTATGTTAGAATTTTGTTACTAGTGCTCTGTATTGCTACAAAATTTTGGGGCATGGGACAACACCATGTTTTCAGATGATGAGAACATTATCAATCAGCCAAAGCCAAGGTATTAACTACGAAATAACACATAATCATTTGAGCTAATTTCTTTGAGCTCACGATCTTCATGACATTCTCCAAAGATTTTGGGCATCACCCAGATCCCCAATCCAGCTTATGCCACAACCATCGCCACCGCCTCTCAAGCTGCACTACAAGCTACCATTACAAATCATGGGACTATGCCCAATAATCCAGATCCGGTACCTACTTTAATAAACCTTTATCCTTAATAATTCAGTACTACTACCACAAACATTCCTCCCACCATTGATGCACCAACTTTTGTTCATCCAATGGGGGAATTATTTTGAATTATTGAGCTGGAATTCTCGATTAAGAGTTTTGAAAAAAAATTATAACTCACCACCTTCTTTCAGCATAAAAATGAAACCCTCAAGATGCTTTACAGGAGGCTTCTCAAGCTCAAAAAGGATACTTAGAGCATCATAGACCTAGAAGCTGCCCATTGGTATCTTTGTTCGTTGGAAGGTACACCAACGTTCCATGCACAGGTTTTGCGACGAGTTTTTGCAAAATTTGGAAACTCATACACTTTGCTGGATGTGTATAACATTTTTGAAAAGTTGGAACTGGTTCATGCACACTATGAGGCCAATATTATGAGGCCTCCATCATGTTCAAAGCCTTAGCCTCCACCAACTACGTCAACCAAATCATCACATTCTTCTTTAAGGGCTAAAATAATGCACTCTGTTACATGCATCCTACCTTCTTACAACTACTGTGGCAATCCTACCCACAAAGCTAATGAATGCAACATTCCTTCCAAGGATCTCTTTTGTGATTATTGTGGGCAAAAGGGACATCAGGAAGCTATTTGTTTTGCTAAGTTCTCAAAACGGAAACAACTCTGATTGCCACGACAAAATCTACCAACATCTTCTATTGCCCCTCAACCAAAAGTCAAAGCACCTCAACCTTCCACTCAGGCTTTCCCCACCAAGGGTAATTCCAATAAGAATGCTAAGAAGAAGGAGCACAATGCTAACAAGAGGTAGGTGTTTCAAGCCCATGTCACTCAAATTTAAACTCTGCAAAATAAACTTGAATCATTGAAGGCCCAACTTGCTAATCTAAAAAGCAAGTCTTTGCAACCAATTAGTCATCCCCAACCTGTACAAGGTTCAAGATCACGGGAGGGACCTCCTAGGTCGTTCTATGGCCTTTCACACGATGCCATGGTTGGGGAGTATGTTCTTTGTAATGCACACAATTTTAGTCTCACACCAAAATTTGCCACTTCTTTTTGCCTTCCTACTTCGTAGCAAAAAAGGCTAGTGTGGCACCCAGAGTTTCTGCCACTAGGTAGGTAATTTTGACTAATGGACTCGCATCTAGTTCAAGTCCCTTCTCAACATGGAAGAAGAACGCACCTTATTGGTGAAGGAGGAGGAGACTACTACACCACAAGCTGCTAAGGCATCAAATTCTCGTGTCCTAGGAGTACATGTACATTAGGAAAACACACAATTTTCCATTGATCAACTTATGGAATGCTAACTTCAAATGTGTGAAATGGTGCAAAAGCTTGTGAATACACCATTATTTAGTTTTCAAATTTTGAAATTAAGCACCAAGAAAATAATTACAATACTAAGGGATACCTTGAACACTACATCAAGTCCTCTACCAATCCTTGATCCACATGCTACAAAGGTCCTATCCAACACCTTGGAGAGACATTCAATTGGCTCATGTGTTGAAGATGGCATTCATAATCTGGTCACTAATTCTAACATGGCTAAATTAGTGGGCTTTCCTACCTCTGATTTTACATTCACGTATCAAAAAGGAACTGAGAACATCTCACTTATGGATTTGGTACTCAACAAAGGCGTACTCACCCATCTCTCCACAAATTCTCTCACCCATTTCCGAAGGTGGTGCCTAGTGAAAAAACTTCCATCACCACCGGAGTTGCCATTGTCAACAATACTGAATCAGCAATCCAGGTGGGAGGACATACACCCAGAGTGATACTTTTTGGTACAAGCGCCCAACCAATGATTCTTGGAGTTCAATTCGCCAAGAAGATGGGCATGTTCAACTCCAAACTATGAAAATCTATGTGGCAAATTCGCATCGCTTGTGGGAGCATAAAGGAGGTACTTGGGGAGAGCTCGAATTTTATTACACTTAACTTTAATGAAGGTATAAATAAAGAACTTTGCCTACAGGTCAGATGTTTAGTCACCAATGCCACCAATTACGATGTGCTCATGGGGTAAAAGGCCTTGTTTCCATTAGATTTCACAATTAACAACTAGTTCGAGCATGCGTACTACTGAGTGGATTAGGAGACTAATTGCCACCACTTGGGATACACAACCCTTGATTTACATGGGAACCATAGTCCTATGGTTCACCATTGTATGTTCAAGGTAGCACACACCATTTCCTACATCCAACAAGCTAGCCATGAATGGATAGAGGGAGATGAAGAGGAAAGAACTTACACCCAAGCTACTGAAAGCTTGAAGGTGGTTCCTACTACCATTCAACATGGACCAGAGGTTTTACAGAGGTTCAAAGTAGCTCACGAGCCCTTGGTCAAAGCTCTGTTTAGTTTTGAAAACATGGAGAGCCATGGTGAACCAATTAAGTTAGTACTTCGTCAATTAATCACTTGGACACCACCTAAAGAAGGGATTACATTACTAGAGCTCTTTAGTGGTATTGGTACAAGTTTCAAAGCCTTATTATAGTAAGGGATGGTGGTTTGGAGGTATTTTTATGTAGACATTGATCCTATTATAAGGCATGTGGCAGCATCGAGAATGATGGAGCTCATAGCCAAATTTCCACAATTGTTTGCAACCACCGCATGGAAGGCCAATTTCAATTTCTTACCCCCTGACATACAATTAATTCAGAAGAAACATATGGATTACTTGGCCCCATGGACCTCATTATTTTAGGTTGGGAATGTCAAGGATTTTCAACAGCTGGATTTGGGGAAGGCTGGAGTGAAACAAGATCCGGTCTTTTCACGAACATGGTACGATTGATCACCTAGGTTTAATCCATTTCTCCTACGCTTGGTTATGTAATTGAGAACACCCCTTCTTAGCTTGACCAAAGGGAACAAGCTCCGATGCTTTAAATCTGATAACTTTTTCCCTTAAGACGTGGACTAACAACCAAATTGAAGAAATTGATGTTGTAAACCATATGCAAAGGGAACTTGTGGTACATTTTACCTTAAACAAATTTCCAATCCATACATTCAAAGAATTTTGGAATGTTATTAGTCCAATGATTAAGTTACAATGACCATAACACATTCATGAAGCTCACAAAAGCAATCCACATGTACCCTGGGATTTCTAGGGGGGTCCACTTCAAAAAAATGTTCACAACATTGTGTATGACATCATTTCCTTTTAAGACACAAATGATGTTGTCAAGGTTAATCGTCACTAATCTCTCCTCAAAACCAAATGAAATCTCTTCATCGTCAAGGGCTTTGCTACCAAATGGTTTATCTGCAACTTCTATCCATTTTTAAAGTATATTGCACACCAAGTGGGCCTCTAATGAATCTTACCTACCAAAGAACACAACAAATCTAAAAACCCTTAGGGGATTGCAAAACACATTTCATATCCCTGGGCACCAACAATGTCATTGTAACTAGGAATGCAATGTCATCCCCAAGCTTTCCCTAGGGATTTCAATAGTGAAGTTTGTAAGGAAATTCAGTGATTTACCTAGGAAAGTTCCTTAAGGAAATTCAAAAACTTCCCCCATAAATCCAATGATTTTGATTTATTTGAGGACGTTCCCCGAAGAAATCACAATGGATGATTACCCTAAAATCAAAAAGAGATTATCAAGGGAAATATGGGTTAAATGTTGTTTACCCTATTTTTTGTGTTCTTGTGTGCAGTTTTGCATTGTGGTTGTTCAATAAGGCCTACTATTCCAATTGTTGGGGTGTGAGCTACAAGGGTTCTATGGGTGGGCCCTATGGACTTGATTTGTATTTTGAAGGTAGCAAGGTATTAACTAGCCTTCTCTATTTTGTCTTCTAGATCATCTCCTTTCTATTTTCCCTCGTATTCCAAAATATTTCCCTTGATTAGCCATTTAGTTCCCCTTATCACATATGGTGCATACCATTTGGTCTTTACGAGAGCAAACCTTTTTCCCTTTGATGGCACTCGATTTAATTGCCTCACCTCTTCCATTTCCTCCTCCTCAATGTCAAAGTAACATTTGTCACTCACATGAGGCTTGCAAATAAGAAGTGGATTTATGGGTGGCAGTGGCTAGGTGGCATGGTTAGGTTTGGAATTTGTTGCACTTGTTGTTGCACCCATGGATATGTGGGGCGATCTTCCAACCATAGCAAGATCGAAAGGTGGTTATGTGAGATGAATTTTAAAAAGGAAAGAACTTCAATGCAACAAGCTTGAAGGTAGGGATGATGGATAATTATCATTCATTAGAAGCCTTTCATGACTTGGTTATGTGTGAATTCCATTTGAGCTGATAGTAGGTTTCACCTTGGCAACTTGAAGTCTTCTAAGTAGGACAAGCCTTTGGTGAATAAGCAACTAGTTTTGGTACCATGGTAAAAATTCCTATTTTGTTTAAATTGTTATTAAGTATTATAAACCTCCCACATTTAGACTAAGTTAAGGTCTCTTAGTCCAAATCTAACATTTCATTAATCAAGCATTACCTTGGAAAACTGCTCCTACTCGATGCGACACAATGCGGTTCCTATGCACACCGACTGCGCAACTACTGGACCAACCTTGCACTATTCTTAGTTCTACATTTGACTCTGAGATACACCATCACAAACCCCAACCTATAGCTAGGTTTCTCACATATTGGATTATCAAAGCTCTTGCTAACTAGTTACAAGGCAAGAGAAACCTCCTTGGTTTTTTATGAACACAATAAGAAAACCAAGAGGTGCTTCGCCCACCTTTGTCTCCTTCCCAGGAGCACATGCCTTTCAAGGAGATGGACCAAACCTGGTGTATTATCGTGCTTTAGCCACTTGGGTTGAACCAAGCCCAGAAGAAAGAGAAAGGGTTATGGGGTTCCAAACTGGCACTACTAGTCACACCAAGGTGATTAGATTGGAGCGTAATGCTCTACTGGGGAGAGGCATGGACATGAACTCCCTTACATGGTTATTGGTAACCTGTGGATTCTTTCAAATATACACAACATCAGCATTGATTTAATCAACTTGTAGTTTTGGCAATGTAATTACATGGCACCCCAACCAAGTACACTTACCTATCTTCAACACTCTACACTTCACTCTTAGTGTTGGGGGGGGGAGAAGTACCATGTGATTTGACTCAAGATGTTTATGATACACCTGGAAGTACATCAACTTCTGGAAAAACAATTACAACCTTCTACGAATCTGCGCAGTTGGATAGTGGAGAACCCAATACACTAGGTTCTTCAAACACATTTTCCAACTCCATTCCATGTGTTTCCAACTACCCTTTCATCATGGGGAACCAACTCACCAAGAAGGAAAAAAACTAGGTCACAAACTTGCTAGTTAAGTATGAGAATGTGTTCACAATCTCATGAAAGATTTAGGTAGGTGTAAGACCATGCAGTTCTCTATAGACCTTATAACACTAGTAGAAAATGGTCATTTTGCAAATGGTCCCTACGACTAATTTTTAGTTGCAAGCGACATTTGCAACTAAAATCTTAATAGTCGCGTTGGACAAGTCGTAAATGACACTAGTCGCAAATGACAACGAATTTTGGATGAAAGAAAAAGTCAACGAAATACGCCTTCATCCTTTGACTT
>Ga0116228_10006820_pt1 | contig 10204 bp, 6 predicted proteins | sample S1TSphfallax_2_FD_89694 | JGI IMG/M metagenome (GOLD analysis project Ga0116228, IMG submission 89694) | Host-associated microbial communities from peat moss isolated from Minnesota, USA - S1T2_Fc - Sphagnum fallax MG | ecosystem: Host-associated > Plants > Peat moss > Unclassified | place: USA... | reverse complement strand
TTCGAGCTCTTGCGAGTTGGTGATAGTGGTGGTGTTATGTATGGCCACATTGAAAGTCTGAGAACGCCCCAAATCTAGTGGCGTGAAACGCTTCTTTCGAGGCGCTTGAGGCGAGGTCTGGCGACTGGCAGCCTTGTTTTTGTGAACTTGGCATTCTTCCCCTCCCGCTCCTCTCTTTAAAAGAAGGTTGTGGGCTGGGGTGGCGAATTCTATTTCATTGTTCATGCTTGAGATTGATTTGACAGCTTTCCAGTGTAGGTGTTTTTTGTTCTGTATGTTGACGGGATTGGAGCCGATGGGGATGTGGGCAAGGATGGTACATTCAAATCCGCCTCAGTCCAGGAAGTCCCTAGGGATGAGAACCTCCTCTATACAAAATTGGACAATAGATATAAAAAAACTCTGATTGAACTTGAACCTCTCATAATAATTTTGGAGATTTGAACTACAAGTACCAATGTATGAATACAATCTTTGGACAAAAAGCTTTGAATACCTACGAGTTACTATAACTCTGCTATTTCTGATATGAAATATGCTAGCATTTGTTTCCAATGGTTTTTGAATCTTGTGACACATGCATCCAATCATTCAAGAATTTGGTGCATTGCACATTCAATGTCAAGGTCTGCACTACAATAGATGGTGTTGCAACAATTAATACATGTTACTAATTAACCCTTCTATGTACAAGGGCAATGAAACTTACCCTTGCAAGGTTTGTTATAGCTTGAATGAGGACACAGTTCTCTGCAGGGTAAAGCTGGAGAACTGGGCTGTTCTGGGAATCAGGGCCCCATGTGAGGCAGGATTCCAGTGCTGGTCCTGAATTCCAAGAACAGCCCCATTCAAGTTCCTTACCCAGCATAAAGAACCCAAAGAATTTTGCCTTTACAAATGGATGGCAGTGATTCACTTGAAAGGCACCTTGCATTTGAAGAACATGGGTAAGGTGGCCTTCACATACACAAGAAAAAATCTACCTGATCTTTTTGGCTTCTTTTATTATCTATGTCTCTACAGACACAGCAGGATTGATTCTTCCCATGAATTTAAGAAATGCAATTGAAATATAAGACACATGTTCATATAATGGTTTGCCCAATACTTTCAGGTGATTATTAAATACGAATCTACACTGATGAAGTCAGTGGCAGAGTCATGGCATTGACACTTGAGCAGCTCAATTGGTCTATTTCACACTCTGCGAATAGCAGCAGCTGTAGGTGATTACTCTTTAGTCCTTTGTGTCCCATTTTCTAGAAGAGTTGGTGGTGCTAGAGGGTTCTGTCACTAGTTACTGCTGTTGCTTAAACCAATTTTATCAAAGTTGTTTTTAGGGAGCATTAACAGCACCTGTTGTCTTTGGGTAGCTACAGATTTTTGCAACTTATGGAGGTCTGGAATCCCTATGGGAGTTCTGAGTTGTTTGCTGTTCGCCGTCATCAATTGAAGCTGCCTTGCTAGATGCAGCAATGTACACACTTGCTTGTGAAAATCGCCGAATGGCATTCTCAACTTCTCTCAGCTTCTGCTCGATTGTGGACTTGGACTTAACAAGACTTGGTATCTCCACCACCAGTGGAAAACACTGAAGCTTGTATAGAAGGTTTGATTGATCTTTGACAACTCAAATCAAGGACCACAAACTGACTTTTCAGAATACACAATTGAACAACTCCTACCCATCATCAGGCCAGAAACAGATTAAAAGCAAGGATACCTTTTTGCAGGGAAGAAAGTGCTGCTTGCCGCTCAGCCTCAGGCATTAGCACAAGGCCTGGTGGCCACTTTCGTGCTATCTCTTCTTGCCTTCTGTTCAAAATAATTGCCAAGATGAATAAGCATCAGACTTGAGAAAGATGTCAGCAAGCACAAAACATGGAAAATTGATGGAAATGCAGCAGAGACAGAAAAGAAAGGCCACCTTCAGAGAGAGAAAAGAGAAATTTCACCTTGCTTCAGCACATTCTGCAAGTCTGTTCCTCCTTTTAACAATGCTGCTAATAGACACATTGTACTAGTCAAGCAAAATACATACAGGGCAAATAAAAAGCAGTGTAAGGACCTGTTTGAGTAAGTGAGCCTCATGAATCAACAGTGTCTGGAGACTGAGGCTAACGGATCATAAACAGAATCTAAAGCAGAAGAAAGAGGTGTGCAGAGGTCCTTACTCCTATTTTGTGCATTTCTCATCTTTGTGGTTTGGGGTGCTTTGAAGGAGACCTTTTTCAAACCAAGATTTTCAGACTGGGCTGCAAAGTATATGTTCTTCATTTTGAGCAACAAAAATGAAATTTCAATTTTGAATCTAACTGCAGTTTTTATTACATCTGTGCACTCACCTGGCTCAGTTTGTCATCTCCTGCAGTTTCCAAAATAGCCTCTTGACTGAACTGATCAAAGAGGTTACAACTCAATCTTCAAAGCCTCATTTTCATGCACAATGATGAACTGCAGAAGTTTTGAGAGACTTTGAGCTTGATCTTACTAAGGTGGGACTTTGCCAAAGTTCTGGTGTTGAGAAGAATTGTCCTGTTCTAGTGCAGCTTCCGGTGGCATAACAGCCTTGATGGCCTCCATGTTCTTTGCAATATAATTTGTACCTCTCACTTGCTTATCAACAGAATTTCATGACAGTCAACAGAGACAAAACAAAAGCACCAGGCAGTTCAGTAACATTGCTGTAGTTATTGGATGAAATGAGTTGACAAAAACAAGGTGATTCCTTGGATATTCAATTTGGGAAGACCATACATAGATGCTTTCACCACAAGGAGGCATTGCTAACCTCTCTGGGTCTAGGGCACTCTCTAGACAAGGGTCGTGGTGTTGCTTCACGAACTCCTTCCTCTGTGGTCTTTTGTTGCTCCTGCATGGGGTCTTTTTGTTCATGTGGGAAACAGGTGAACCAGGAGTCTTTGTCCAATGTATTAGAAGGAGAGAATCAGTGACACTTGCCTCTCAAATTTATGTGGAATGTATCACCTACCATATAGAATTATACATGAAAATCTGCAGAAGGTTAGAGTCCAGAACTGGAAACTCTTCTTGAACCAACAGTGAATCTCTCCAGCCCCTGCTATGTTTTGCTCTATGCGTTTTGGGAGTTGTCATCAACAACTCAGAAAGGTAGAAGATATTACCTGCTTCTGTGCATGAAGGGAAGTGCTCATCTCAGAAATAGCCACACGGTGCTCTTTTAAATAATTCCGTTTCCCTCTTCCCTTTGACACTTCATCCCTCCTGCCAATGGTGTTGTCCAAAATACTTAACTTGCTTAGTTCAACTAATCAACACCACATTTGAAAGGAATGCAACAGTAGACATCATTCAAATTTCATTCTGCATCAGTGAAACTGCTGTCTTGGCAAAAGTCTAACCTGACCTCAAATTCAAGGTTCAACAAAAGACTTTCTTATCTTTCTATGACAGGCCAACTTCCAGTCTTTCCCAATCTGGGAATCAGAACCTTGAAGGAACCCAAATTATGAAGGAGAAAGGCATACTTAGGTTCTGATGGAGGCATAGGGTTGAAAATGTGATCAAGCTGCGAGCTGTTGTAAGTATGTGCCATTGATGAAGCTCTTGATGCATGAACAACCCCCTCATTCCCAGTCTGCATCTGTATGCATCAAACTCAAAATTCAGCAAACTTCCAACAATTGGGTAACACGCTGCTTCCTGATGCAAAACTCGAAGCCATGGTGAAGAAGAGAAGAAGCAGAACAAAATCCTGACAAGGTCTGCCTTAGTATTCCTGAATTTTGAAAACTGTCTTGCTTTCTAACCACCAGCATACATCATCCTGTCATTCTTGCAAGTTAACCCTTTGGAGCACCTGTATTGAGAAATTCTCCATGAGGCAACTAGATACATGCACAACATAACCTGTCTTGCTTGGGGATTATTTGTGTGCTGAGGAAGATCACTGTCGTGATCCTCCTCATGCCTCTGTTCTCCAACTGCAGCCTTCTCGTGCTTGTTATCCAACTGCTCTCCTTCCTGTTTGCCCTCAGTTCTAAGCACCTGTTTCTTCTGTGTCAACTGCACATTGGCAGTGATCCAAGCACATGGACGTCAGACATCAAGCACATGAAATTCACCATCATTCAGCCATTGGGCTATGTTGTTACAAATGTGGCAAGGCTTGCTCATCATAAGGATCATTGGAGGAATATCGAGAGGCACATGTAGCACATGGAATGGTGACGAGAAACAGAGCCATTTCTATGGCAGAAAGAGCGGACGAAGAAGAAGAAGAAGAAGAATGATGCTGCTGACAAACATGACTCGCAATTGCCTGATTTTCGAAGACGGATCCACTGATAACCAACGGAGATTTGGCAACACAAACGTACATAGCAACATCTTGCCAACGGATGCGCAAGCCCCTAAACTTTACACAATGTGGACAGGCTGCTGCAGCTCGGTTAACGATTTCTTCTATGTTTCACATCTATTCGCATGCACCTGGCGGCGGTGGTTTGAGCGTCCGAAATTTCGCAACCACGACAATAGAATCATGAACAGGAACAAGCCTCCTATTCAAGCTCTGTAACAACATCTTCAGGAATTATTTTGAGGCAATAAAAAAAAAAGTGATGATCTGAGAGAAGAGCAGCAACACAACATACAAGAGTGTAGGACGTTGCGGTCTCAGCAAATGTGACGGGAGCTCGCTTGTCAGTGAAAAGAGGACGACCGATATCAGCCCCCGCCACGTGGTGGTTCAACATCCAACCTCTACGAGATTGCAAGGACTTAGACCGCTGCATCATCCTTGGTTCCTTCCTTCCCAGCAGCAGCTTGTCTCTGTCTATGTCCCTCTCCCCCGCCTCCAAACTTCATATGCGCATTTCCACGACGTCCTTCCCTGATATTAAGCTATTAAAAAAAACGTGACAATTTATTTAACAAAGCGGTCACAATCACGAGGTTCACAAGTATGAATTTTCGTCAAAATTGCTACTCAGGAAAGCGGGAAATCGATTGGAAAGAAGGCGATCTGGTGGTTGAATTTGGAAGAAACCAAGGAAGCGAGCGCGCGAGGGAGGGAGCGAGCGACGCAGGAGTCGCAAGAACCTCTCCTCCCCCACGGCGGGTAAGGGTAACGGGCGTTGTTTCCCCGGGTGCATGGAAGTACTGTTTATAAGCACCCGGCCCGTTTTGTCCATTTTCCTCGGTTGAAGCTTGATTCACTTGGTAGTAATACCCAAGTAAGGGTATTACTAGGGTATTAGGTAGTTATTATTCCATATAACCCTCTCTTGATTTTGGGGTAAATTTATTAAAGTTGAAAGAATAAACCAACCCTTGTGTGTTAGAGGATAAATAGAAATGATACAATGGAATTTAGGACCTAAATGAAAACATAAAGCAATTATAAACCACCCATGCTCTTGCAGTCAACTCTATTAGCATAATTTTCAACTAGTGTGAACCCGATGTATAATGCACCTCGTCGATCCCCCCACCCGGTCCTTCGCATTGTGATGAACTTTTTTGGGAATAAAAATTTCATGCAGCCAATGGAAGGCCCAAGGGTGCACTCAAGGTGCCATGCTTTTATTCTTTTTAAATTTTGGGAGGAGGGGCCAGGGGGGGGGGGTGAGGGAGGGTTTTTTTTCATTTTTCTTTGGTTCCCAATATGTTCCTCAACATAATATTACAATGTGTTTTTTCTCACTTCCACCTATTAAGACCCCTAGAACCCCACCCCCACCCCCTCCCCTCTCCACGAAAAAAATAAAAATCATGACCAAATGCTCCACAGGAATGAACAGACACATTAAGAAGGCACGTTGAACACGAAAACCACACCCTGTTCACACGGATTCAAAATATACCGTCCCGAACAAACTGACGAACTTACTGAATTACTATATATGATTGGTTTGCCTCCACTTTAGCCCATTTAATGCATAATATACAATTAATATTATTTATTTATTTTGGCTAAAAAGAAAAGAGGGATTTTTTTGCTAATTTTTTTGGAGCGAACTTTTGTGACACTAAATGTTTTTTTTTTATTAAACCACTTTCTTGATACTAAATAAAATTAAAGCACAAAATATTAGATAAGAGTTGGAAATTTGCTTCAATCACACATATATAAAGCAAGTTGTATTCATTTTTTCTAGTGGAAACAAATATCCATATAAAAGGTTAAAATAATATTTCCTCTTTGTCTCATTTAAGGTTTTTAATTTCATTAGGTTTTCGTTTTTTCTCATAATTAATTCAGATTTTGTTTTAAAATTGGCACTTGTATACAAATTGTATGTTCATTAAATTGTGGCAATGCATATACGACTTGTAGGTTTTAAGTTGTTTAAACCCTAAAAGCCTAAGCCTTTATTTTTAGCAAAAAAGGGGGTGTTTTTGACATTTACATGAATGTTAAATTTGGAAACAAAGTCGTGTAAATGTAAAGTTATAATTTTTTTCTTTTGCTCCGTTGGAGTGAATGGCTACACATCACTAATGCATTTATACCCCTAATAATTTGAACTCAAAGATGTTTGCACCTTTTGCAAAAAAATTTAAAATCAAAAGTACACAAAATCCCACCTTCCTACTTTGAAAAACAACCAAACTTCTCCTTCCGCCATCCAAGAAACAAACATTTGGATCAGTCCCCATCCCAAAAAAAATTCACCTCTCCCATTCCCTTAAAACAAAACCTCCTTTGGAAAGGGGTGGAATTACCTCATCCTCCTTTCCTCATCCAACAAAAACCTTTTTGAAAAAGAATATTCTTAACCTTTTGTCCCCTTTTTTTTAAAATTCCACTTACAACTTGTAATTCTTTCAATCTAATTGAATTATTTGCTCCTTATACCCATTGAAACCCCATAATAATAATAAAATTCCATGAGAAAAGAAAGAAAATTAAATACCTAAACCTTTTTACTCTCCCCCTAAATTTTCATTTATAAACTCCATTGTATCTCCACCAAACTTTATAAACTAGTTGTGTTTGCCCTATGCATGCTTGTTAAAACCTAAAATTATACATGCATATATTATCTTAAGGCAATAATAAACTTTTATAGCATAAAAAGAAACAACAATACAAAATAAAATCAATTAAAAATTAGTTTCATTATGATTTTGTTATTAAATCTTCATCAAAGCTTTATTGGAGTTTTAAAATAACATCAAATTAATTAAAACATTTATATCTCAAAAATGAAATTATATTTATTTTAAAATTGAAGTGTTTTAGTTTAATCAATTCTTGCATATTTTTCAATTTTCATTTAAATAATATTTAAAGGAATTGAAGTTAAATATTTGTATGTTTATAAAAAAAATCATTTAAAAAATTAGTCATACAAACTGTTTTTACATTTCATAATGATATGAAACCTCATGATACAAAAAGGTAAATGACAACTCAAAAAAAAATGATATAAAGACATGATTAAATTAATTACCCAACATTCATAATTTGAGAAGAAACTCAACAACTAGATGGGTAGACTTCAAAACAACCCATCTATTGGATGGGTGCATCCAAAATCTACACATGTCCGTCCATTAGCTTGGGCCAATAAAACACTTACATGTAAACCTATAACCTTATCCATTCATCCAACTTTTGATTCTTCAACCCCTATACCTATTCCATAAGGTGTTCACACAATGTATCTATACGACAAAACCAATTAATGTCAAATGAACAAATAAATTAGATAGGTCAATGAATGAACATTTACGAAGTTAAAGGAGGTCGAATCTTCACACATTGTTTGATTGTCCTTTGTCATGCCCGTATGCACAACCTCATACATGATGGCCGGTTACGGGCATGACCGTCATATCTTTTAGGGTTAATGTACAGTTGTAGGGTTAATGTACGTTTTTAAGTGACTGTACGCTATTAGGTGTTTAGGGTTTCAGCTTTTTGGTGGTTGTATAAAAGGGCCAAGCCTTTCCCTTCTCCTTTAGTTTTTCTAGATTTCCTTTGTATGAGAGTTGTTTCCATAGTCTACTTGGATTTTCTAGATGTTCACGGTGGTTACTACACGGCCACCGTCTACATACATTTTCATTCCTTCTTTGCAATTCAATTCAATTCTAGAAAAACTCTATTTTTGTTGCCTAATGTTGAAAGCAACAAAATTCTTTTGATGTTGAATTCTTAAATTTCTTTTTGCTATTAGTGTTGTTGGCGCTACTGGAGGGAGCTGGTTGGAGGGAGCTTATGTTCTTACACCGCTGCCAACCAACAGGGCTAGGATCAGACGAATGCGGAGGAGCTTGGAAGAGCAAGACCAAAACAGGTTTCAAAGTTGTCTCTTGTTCTTTCTTGCTCTCTGTTTCTCTCTTTCTTGCACGTACATGAAGAGGTTGAAGACTCTTGAACTTGCCAAGAGTCATTCAAAAAAAAAAAAACACGCGAGCTACAACGTCGAAACGTTGTAGCCACGCGCAGTGCCACAACATTGTAGCGAACTACAACGCCGCAGCGCTGCAGCAACGCAAGCTCTAATGCCGCAATGCTGCAACATTGCAGCTACATAAGTTGCAGTGTCGCAGCGTCGTCAGCCACGCGCAACGCTGCAGCCACGCGAGCTACAACGCCACAATGTTGCAGCCACGCGCAACACCGCAGCGTTGCAACCACACACAGCGCCGCAACGTCGCAACCACCCACGGCATTGCAGCCACGCGCAACACCACGGCGTTGCAACCACGCATAGCACCACAACGTCGCAGCCACCCGCAGCGTTGTAGCCCACATCAACGCAACTACGCGCAGCGCCGCAACAACATAGCCACACGAGTTACAGTGCCGTAGCGTCGTAGCTTGCAACGCCGCAACAACACGTGGAACACCGCAACAACACGATTTGCAGCGACGCAGCACCAAGCTGCAACATGACGTTCGTCGCGTTGTCTCTTGCCATAGACGTTTCACGCACGCCTAACAACGCCGCCATCACTACGAAGCTCAAGGGCGCTCTGCAGCATCGCCTGTAGTGTTTTCCGTCGAACTTTCATCTAACGTCCGTTGGGTTTCCATCGGATTGTCCTGCGTCGCTGGTTGTTGAAGTCCTGCCTACGTCATTATTTACGTCATTGTATTGTCGTCTTGCGCCTTGCTGTCTGGTGCCCTACGTCCTGCCGCCCTAACGCCATGTGTACTATCGTACTACAATCTTGTGTCTTACGTTCTACGCACTGTGGTCGTGCATCGTGTGGTGTTGTGTCTTGCAGCCTATCTTGCTACATTTTGACGTACTACCGTCCTGTGATTAGGGAGATTCAAACCATGCATTGTGTTAAAATTTTGTAACTGAGGGATTATATTAGTACAAAATTTTGGGGCATGGGACAACACCATGTCCTCGGATGATGAAAGTACTACTACTCATCTAGAGCCAAGGTATCAATTACGAAGTAATAGACAACCTTTTGAACCAATATCTTTGAGTTCACGATCTTCACGACGGTACCATCAAACATCCACAGCACCATCGTCATTTAGTACTATTCATATTAGAAATTCAAGTTTAGGTTACACTACATAAACAATACATCCACTAGAAGAAAAATGCCAATATGTGACCATCACATTTACAACTACCTACAACTATTTGGTCTTTGCAACTAAATTTTTGTTATCTACGACTATTGTGACATCGTGCTAACATCAGTCAAATCATCTTCAACTAACCTGCGACTAGTTTGCGACTAATTTTATTTCCATCTATATATGGGTTGGATTTATCATCCAAGAGTAGTCATTTAAAGTTCCATTTAGTCGTAAGCGAAATGGTGCTTAGTCATAGTTGGCATAAAATATATATGTAAAATATCGTATTGTATGGTTTTTTAATGAAAGTGTTATACAAAGGTGTAAAATACAAATTTGTACATATTCAAACCCTAAACCCTACCATAATTTATATGGTAGTGATATACGTGTTTTTTGTGATATTGCTTCATTATGCATGTACAGAGTCGAAAACAGCAAATAGAGTTAGTTGTAACACAAGAGAACGATTTTGACAAGGAGGCAGAGAGGCGATCAAAATCTTTGTTATTCTTTCAAGGGGTTCACACACTACTCACAATTGCCATCACATTGTTGACCATGTATCTTTGCATCTGTTTCCTGACATCAGTTCCCGACATTGAGCAATCTTGCTTAGAGTTCTTGCAGAGCAGGTACCAGCTTTGTATCTCGGAA
>Ga0116228_10006819_pt1 | contig 10204 bp, 6 predicted proteins | sample S1TSphfallax_2_FD_89694 | JGI IMG/M metagenome (GOLD analysis project Ga0116228, IMG submission 89694) | Host-associated microbial communities from peat moss isolated from Minnesota, USA - S1T2_Fc - Sphagnum fallax MG | ecosystem: Host-associated > Plants > Peat moss > Unclassified | place: USA... | reverse complement strand
TTACTTATGAGGATTGACCTTCCATGACTGGCACGTTGGTAACTTTAACAATATGTTGCTAAACATACAATAGAAGATAAAATGGGCAAACATCATGAATGAGGTGGAATGACATCACAACGATGAAGTTGAAAATAAAGCAAAAGAAATGCATAAATGGCATCCATTAAGGTAAGGGACATCTTAATTTCATTGCAATAAGTGTTTTGATGCATAAAAATGTTTACTGCCTATAACATGGATGTGCTCACTTAATTCTAGCAAGATTTTTTCAGCTTGAAATTGTTTTTGTTCCATTTGGTTCAAGTTCAAAATGATTTGGATGTGGCTACAAACATTGTTGCATTATGATTCTTATATTTTCTTTAGGATCTAGATCCAAATCATTATCCTCTTGGCCATTTGGATCTTCAATCTTTGCCTCCTTTGTCAAATCTGATGAGAATAAGGATTTTGTAGCATTTATTCTTGGTGCCTCCATCTAAAAATCTATAATGAAGATCTGAAATAAACCTCTATGTCCCCACCCTTTGTGAATCATTTCTTTCCTCTTGCAAATTTGTGTCCATGCATGAAACAACCACCCATTGAATGTAGGTTTAATTGTTGACATGCAAAAATCAACTTTTGGAAAAAAAAATTAGGAGTTGATCTTTGATGATGTAGGATGTCCACATGTGAAATTGTTTTTTAAACGCATGCTTGAATGGGCATTGTATGATCACATTTGCAAGTTGAAGCTTGAAGGTACAATTTATAGGTTCAAAAACTAAACAAACTTGTGGATGGTGTGACTTGATCCATTGTATGAACTCCATGCTCTTATGAACTGACTAGCATTCTATTAGCCATATCATCTTTTGGTTTTGTGGCAAGTTCAATTCTTGTACCTCATTTTGTGATAAGGAATTAAAATCCTTTCCACAAATTGTTGGCAAGTCTCTAAAATAGACCAATGATTAGCAAAATATGTCAAATGAAACCTTGTTCCCAAACAAGATGCCTTCCTTAAACCATTTTTGGGGAGACATCTCATTGTTGATCCTGTAAAAATGACTTGTAGAAGCAAAGAACTTCCATTGGCTACAAAGGATATTGCAATAGTAATTTGCCTTTTATATTCAACCCCAAAAACATGTATGTCTTTTGATCCCTTCTTTTCCCACGTACCTCTTCGACATTTCTTGGATTCTTAGTTGCTTGTCCCTTCTTCATTCTCTTGTTTGATGTGTTTACTTGTGAATGCAATGTCATTTGAGGTTGTAATTTTGGTCGTCAAATTGGACACTTGCTTCTTCCATTGTTGTCTACAAATAAGCTTTTTGATTCCTCGCAACTAATTACTTTACTTCATGTTGTAATGCCTCCTCATGCTCTACTTTTCCTAACTATTGGAACATATCAGAAATCATGGTTTGATGAGTCTTGAGTCCTCAACAATATGACAAGTTCAACTCTACATTGAAAAAAATTACAATGCTCAGAAAGATTTTTAAAAATGAACTTGCAACTCTACTTATTGAAATGGATTTTGATCTTGACAATGATCTTGATAGAATGTGTACACTAATTATTCATCCATGCATTTCAAGTACATGCATTCATACATCAAACAAATATCATTAAAAATTTTCATCTTAATTAACAAATATAATAATAATTATTTTTTAAAAACAAAGGGATTTTTTGAAATTAATTAATTATTCATTTTTAATGTGCCAAACCTGACCCGAGGCTACGATTAATGGTAACTTGAGGGTTAATGACCATTTCACCTACACCACCATTTACAACCTTTAAAATCCAATCTCTAGCATGGATAAAAATCTTTCATCACCCTACAAATTGACACTTGATACAAGACCACCATTGTGGCCTTCACATCCAATTTTCATGACATCATGTCCCCCTTGCAGAAACATTGATGACATTACCAACAACTTCCATGGTGCAACAGTGGATCCCAATGAAAACTAGTTATGTTTGCCCCATGCATGTTTGGTAAAACCTAAAATCATCAATGCATGTTTACTATTTTAGGGCAATAATAAAAATTTAAAACATAAAATGCAACAACAATACAAACAAATTAATCAAATAAAAAATAATTTCATTATGATTATTGTTATTAAATCTTCATCAAAGTGTTCTTAAATTTTTGCAAATAGCATCAAATTAGTTAAAGAAAATTATATCTCACATATATATATATATATAATATTTATTTCAAAATTAATGTGTTTTACTTTAATCAATTCATGCATAATTTTTCAAATCAAATTTTATTAAAATCTCATTTAAATAAGATTCAAAGGAATTGATGCTAATTATTTGTATGTTTACCCAAAAAAATCATTTAAAATTAATTCATATGAAGTTTTTTTTACATTTCATAATGATATGAAAACCATGTGATATAAAAAAGCAAGTGACAACTCAATAAAATAGATTGATATAGAGGCATGATTAAATAAGTTACCCAACATTCATATTTTGAAAAGAAACCCAACAAGTAGATGGGTAGACTTCAAAACAACCCATCAATTGGATGGGTGCACCCAAAATCTACACATGCGCATCCATTAGCTCGGGGCAATAAAAAATTGATCATTGAAGAACACCAACTTTGTTCAATGTTGCAACTTCCTTCACATCACCAAAGATCCATTCATAATCAATGGTTTGAGAAGCAACGCATTATGGGATAGGGCATGATGTGTGAAGATGACAACAAAAAGAAACCTATTTGTGGTGCTAGAAAACATATGAAATTTCTTGAAACAAAGTGACTTTAGAAATTTCATAAAACATGATAGTTTGTCAACTTTTTGCAATTATCACATTAGGAATGTGGTTACATTTAATGAATCTAGGTGTTCTCAAGAAGACACTACAATATGGGTTAAACAACTCATAACATGTTAAACACATATGTGTTGTAGTGTGTCAATTTAGGAGCACAGGTATAACACTATTGGCAAATATTAATTGGAATGGACATAACATTAACTTATGAATCGTTAAACCCAAATTGAGTCAATTAAAAAATGAACTTCTATAATTAAGATTTTAATGTGGTTTAACTTTTGAAAGCTCCTTACTCAAACCAAACATGGGTTTAACATTGTAGAAACATGTCAATGTTATGTCCTTTCCGATTAACATTTGATCTTTGACCAATAATGCGTTTGAAAGAAAATCCATTGCATTGAACCCCAAAAGACAAGAGCAATTTATGGGACAATTAATTTCAACACATTTGTTGAGTTTTTATTTGTCTATGGCTAGGATTTGTAAATTATTTCACATTCTACCACATATATCAACCAAACATAGGGTTTTAGTTTGCAATATATTGGATTTTATGAAAAACATGAATTAATCCTTCCTAATTCACCTTTCCTTCCTAATCCTTACGTTGCTAGTAGTTTCTATATCTTATAAAAGTGACAATTCTACTACAATTTAACCAAAACATTTGCAAGTAATTTGTTCATTGTTTTTTTTAGATTTATTAACATGTAAGCAAATTACACCAAAACCCAAATTCCATGATCAAGGCACTTTGTGACTATGTTGTAAAATCAATAATGTAATCATGACAACCTCTTTTCATTGGCGAAATTCATTATAAAAAAAAATTCAAATTAAAAAAATTAATTGATTTTTGAAGTTATCAATCACCAAAAGTGAGAAAAAATAAAAATCTTACAAATTTTTATATCACTAATCGTGTGAACCAAAATGTCCAAATTAATTAGTCTTGATTATAACTATGGTACAGTACAATTGCCTACCTTTGCTCATGGTTTTACTATAGGACTATGGATGCAATATGACTACATGATAAGGTCCCCCCTCCTGAATTTTATTTTGATCAGTTTTCAACTTTGGTAATTTACATTAATTACAAGAAAGTTGAACATATAATTTTTTAAGGGCATCATTTAAGTTAAATTGAAGAATGAAAACTAAAAAAACAAGGTTTGCACATATATATAATTTAAAAATGAGGGTACCATGCATGTTTTGCAACCATGAGAAATTTTCGTCATAGATTTGAAGAAAAATAAAATTGGGGTAGGAAGGTAGACACCTCTTTAAATTCGAGGAGTGATGACATTGTAAAATGTAATTAATGGAGTATTTTATGGGTTTACCTTTTTTTTTTGTGACATGTTAGTTTTCATTTTTCATTTCAATGTGACAAGTAGTTTTAACAAATGCATTTCACATGATGGGTTGACAAAATTTTGGTCTTTCACACAATAATGTGAATATAAAATGATATGAAACTAACAAAAACAAGGGAAAGTTTGAAATTTGTACAATTAATCCAAATTAATGATTTTAAAATTTTCCATGTGGTGCCACACTATAAACATAATGACATTCACATCAAAGTGTCCAAAGTTTCCAACTTCAATCAATACTAGTTTGATAAGCAATCAAACTCAAAATTAGTTATCAAACAAAAAAAAAAATTGGTATATAACCTAATAAAAAAATTGGTTTCACAATGTGACTATGGTTTCCAATTTTTTTGGAAATTTCAAAAAACAATCTTATACAAAAATTGATTCCTTCATGAAAGCTATCAATTCTTTTATGTTTTTAAAATAATTGGAACTTGTGGTTCTTTGATTTTGAAATACTTAGAATCAATGGTTTTCCAATTTTGAAACAAGAAAAAGTAGCAATTTTTTTATTTCATTTTTAAAAAAATTGAAATTGTTGTTGATTAGAAACTTCAAATAACCACACAACATTAGTAAAAACCCCAAGAACATTTTGGTTACTTCTAACCATTATAAATATCCCATCCTTACATTAAATCAAGATTTTTGAGTCCTAATTTACCCTTTTCTATATTAAATATAAAATTTAAGAAGCCTCCCACACAAAAGGTGAAGTTACCAATGTAGGTGATGGTTCACCTTGAGTTCTATGCATTTACTAAGGTCACTCGACAATATTTTGGGTTTGGAAAATAAAAGAAATAGGAGCAAGAAGTGAAAATACATTTCCACAACTTTAAAATGACAAAATAATCACAAAATTTCTTAAAACAATGGTACAAATAGACTATCAAACTCTTACACATATTGAAAGTAACAATCATTAGTAGGAAAATGACAACATTGTAGACCTTCACTAATGGGCATACATGCCCCAAATGCACACTGGTGAGACCAAAAGTACCAATTTGTTCGGTCCACTTAACATCCTTACTAACTATCCACTTCTAAAACTTTCCATTTCAATGAAAACCAACTTTGCCTTCTCGAAGAGGCTCACTACCATATTTACCCTCTTCTACCTCTCCATTTCTAGTTTTGATGGTCGTATTTCCAATTTCAGTACTCTTTATCCTTCTTCAATCTCCTTTAGTTTTTTTGCCAAATCTTTACCTATTCTCTATGCCTACTCCTTGCTCACACTCCCCCTATTGGTGTTACCACACAAACTAGAAAAAAACAACAAAAATTTATAATGCAAAGACAAACATAAAAAAATTAGCAAGAAAAGAAAATGAGTGGGATAGTTCCTTTCTTAAAGGAGTTGGTAAGGGTAGAGACCACAATTCAAAAATGGCCTAATGTTGGTTGGTTCACCCTTTGATACCAGACACACACCAAAATAGTTGATATTTTGTGATTATGCATAGGCATTGTTTCTATGAAAAAACATGCACTTTGGATTCAAAAATTGGAAGCATCCAACCAAAATCTTATTGGATTCCTTTGGATTGAAATGGATTCCATTGAATACCTTGAAATTCCCATTTAAGAACTTGGTGATGGATGAAATGTTATTAGATTCCACAAAAAATTTAAAGGTTGGAAAATGTGCACTTGTCAATTATAATCAATTGGAATTGGTGTAATATAATTACATGATTTAGTTGAATTGATATAAGATTTTTTACTTGGTAATTTTGATTCTATAAAATTGTTAGCAACTAATTTTGGTATTGTTGAATTGATAAAAACTTTTGGTTCTACCAAACTATTTTCCATAACTTGTGTGGATACCTTTTCCAATATGTAAAAATTGGTTAAATCTTCTTGTAAGGATAAGTTGGAAAATGTTTAATGTGATGTGTCAATTATACCATCCTTTCCCCCTTTGTATTTGAACTTCTAACCCTTTGGGAACTAAATCCAAAAACATGCAGGGTTTCAACTTATCAATGTTGACCATGATGGGCCCGGGATCAAACTTGTCCATTGTAACTAACAAAACAATATTATTGGGTAGACAATAATGAATCTAGTATGGACCAAACCACTATATTTTGAATTTTCCTATGTGGGTTTTCCTAGCCTTTGGAAACTACAAGACATAATCCCCCATGGAGGACTTATTTTTATAATGTTGGTGTGCCCAAAGAACATGGTTCCATTGCCATTGTCTTGTAATTTCAATTGCCTTTCGCCCATATTCATCCAACTTCTCCAATTTTAACATTGTTTTAGTGAAGATTTTGAATAAAAAAGATCCTTGGATAGGCAAATATATGGTGGTTAGCAAATATTCAATAGGCACCATGGGATGAAGTCCATTGACTAGTTCAAATGGAGCATGTGGCATGTTGTAACTTTGAATGTTGTCCAACTATAGGCATAAAGGATGGTATGGAGATGTTCATCCCAATTTGACCTTTTTCATTAACCAACTTGGTTAATAATACTCCAGTCACCGTTTTATTGATTTTGCCTAGCCATTCCCTTGTGGATAATATGTGAATTTGTGTATTTCATCAAGAAATGGGCAATAAGAATTTCAATTGTTGCATTGATGAAATGCACACCTTGATCATTCACCAATGTGAATGGGTATCCAAATCTAATAGGGATAAATTCATAGATGAATTTATTTGTGACTATAATTGTATTGATCCTAAATGCTTTGGCTTCCACCCATTTGATAGCATAATCAATAATGACCAAAATATACCTTTTTTTGGTAGACCTACCAATAGGCTTGATTAGGCCAATAAAGTCCAACACCCCACTACACAAAGGGTTCCACTAATAGTGTGGTTACCAATTTGGCCATATTTGTGCTTACCAAATTTTTAGTGCACCAACAATCATCACAAGACTAACAATATCACATAATGTCTTTATGCCAAGTTGGCCACCAATATTTGGCATCCAAAATAACTTTACTATAAATGTTTGTAGAAAAAATGTCCACCTCTCACACCTTAATGCATTTCTTGTAGCACAATGGGAATTTTGGTCTCCATGCAAACATATTTTCATCACCGAATCATGTCCTTGTTTATATAATTGGCCTTATAACAAAGTGAAAGGTAATGCTTTGAAAGCCAATTTATTCTATTCTTATGAAAATTGCATTAGAAAGTATTTGGTTATGATATAATTATGAATTTCAAGTACTAGTCCAAGAGGTTGCAAAAGGAATAGAGAAACATTTATTGTTTGTCTGTTCTTGAAATTTTGGTAATGTTTAATAGTTTAGATAAAACATCAATAATAAAATGGAACCATCTTGGTTTATAGACTACCAAAAACTTTTACTCCAAGAAAAAAAGTAACCATCTTGTTATCCTACAAAAAAATAAGGTTTCTTGATCAAATATAAGCCATGTGGTCCAAATAGATTTTTATTTTTTTTCAACAAGTAATGTTGAAATTTATTCAAAGCATAAACCATAGCTAGAGCCTTCCTTTTGGTAGTAGTGTAATTCTTCTCTACATTGGTGAGAAGACATGAAACATAAGCAATGGGTTAATCACATTTTTCAGTATGATTCTAGGCCAACATAGCTCCCACTACAAAATTGGAAGCATCTATGTGTACATGAAATTCCAAATCCCACCTTGGAGCAATCAAGATTGGGGCATCCATGTCGGAATGTCTTTGTTTTTCAACTGGCAGGGCCAACCTTTCAAGGCGGATTTTGAGGGCCTATTCAAATTGGAGATTATTAGCATACTTTTGTATGTTGATGATATGGCCATTATGGTTGATGATGAAGGGGAATTGGAGCATTGCATCCAGGTTCTCGAGGCGATTACACAAAGGTGGGGGGTTGACAATCAATGTAAAGAAAACAAAACTTTGGAAGGGAAATTAGAGGGTGGTAGATGGGGGGGCACTACTTGGAAACATCAGGACGCCCACCCCCATTATTATTCAGGGGGAGGCAATTGGGGAAATCTAGGATTTTAAATATTTGGGGAGCAAGCTTGTAGCTTCCGGAGATCTGGAGAAGGAGTTGAGCTACCGTTGGGCACTGGTAACCAACAAATTTGCTCAACTCCAGCCCATTTGGTTTAACAACCAAATTTCGTTGTGAACCAAGATGGTTTTTTACAGGGCATGCATCCTGTCAACCCTACTCTACGAGTGCGAGGTGTGGGCACTCACACATGCCCAGGCAGGAAAGCTCAATGTCATCCAAATGGGCTTTTTGCACAAGCTATCGGAGGTGAAGTGGTGGTAGAAACTGAACAATGTAAAAGTCGCAACCAGATGCGTCATTGAACAGATCCCCGCGATGCTAAGCAAGACATGCATGCGGTCAATGGGACACATGGTTAGGATGGGGAACATGAGGCTCTTTAGGAAAATATTTTTTGGGGGATTGGCCAAGGTAGGGGTGAGGGGGTGAGGGGGCGAGGGAGGCCAAAATAGAAGGTGGCCATGCTATACGAGCATGATATCTGTGAAATGGCAACTGTTGGATTGGTTTTAATTTCAGGGCACAAAATTTGTTCAACAGGCCCAACATGGTGGATCCTTGTCCAAAACGCGTGCATTGACAAATGCTAGCCACGAAGGCCACCTGCATCACTACCTTGTAGCAGCTGAGATTAGCAAAGACATGCCTTGCTCGTTTTATGTGTAATTGTTGTTGTTGTTGTGTAATGTGATAGTCCTAAATATGAAAAAAAATGGTTTTACTTATATAAAAACATCCTTTTTTTATCATTCATTCCATTGACAAAGTCTTAACAAAGTAGCCCTGCTAGTCACTTGGTATTATTGTCAATTAAGTGATTAGTGACAACTATGGTGCACACTTTCCCATTGTAGCACCATAGATCAACAAATATGGTGATCAAGTTGTTACCCTAATCATGAATAACCCCTGGCATTATGCAACCATGGACGTCCCCCAATAACATGGAATAATTATCATCCAATACAATGTTCTTCATTGTACTAATACATGGAATTCATGAATGTGGATTTTCGAATTGTTAATTAAAACCTTATTAGTCTTGTCATGGTTTGATTTGCCATCCTCAATGTGTAAGGAGTTGTTCTAGGGATGGGTAACCCCAATTTCTTCTTGAAGTTTTCAATGATAATGTTCATTTCATGTCCTTTATCCAACAACACATTTATTGTCCATTAAGTTTTTCCCCTCATGCACTTAGATAATTACCATACAAGGGTTTATGGGTTTAACAAAAACATATTGTTTCAGATTTGGAGTCAAATTGAAAAGTTGCCCCATTGTGAGGGTATGTTTACTTTCCAATGGTTGCTCCCCAATTTCTTGTAGTATTGGGAAATGCTTCATAATGGCATTTTTTTGTGTTACCAAACTTTTTGATGCATCTTCATTTTAAATAGCTCTTCTTCTAGTAGTAACAATTTTGATAGTCATTTCTACACCTAACAAGGTATTGGTGCCATTGGTCTCCTTAAGTTGTTTAATGCCAAAGGAGGCTCCTTTGTCCTATATTTGTTGAATGGCAACTTCAAAATATTCTACAACTTTTCATCTTCATTCTAATTAATGGCAATCTTGGCTTTTCAAGGCTCCTTGTCTTTCAAAGGTGCCAAACTTTATAGTAGTTTATTTGTAGTGGTAACTACTAAATCCATGTTGACAACAACATCCTCCTTTATATTTGTAGTTAAGGTTTTTTCCTTCAACATCACTTATGTTATTTATTTATGAAACCAATCATAGATCTTATGCTCAATTGAGCCACAAATGAAACAACAATAGATTATTAGACCACCTTTATTACTTAGATTTTAGTTACCCTATTTATTGGACTGATTTTTTTGTTCCCTTCATTTGTTGTGTAAAAAATTCATTCATCGTAACCTCCTTCTTTTCCTTCAACTTGTTGTCAAGGTTTTATAGATTTGAGTGGCATTGTTCTTTAATATGCCATGTTTTATGGAAGTAGCTCCATACGAGTTTGCC
>Ga0116228_10006818_pt1 | contig 10204 bp, 10 predicted proteins | sample S1TSphfallax_2_FD_89694 | JGI IMG/M metagenome (GOLD analysis project Ga0116228, IMG submission 89694) | Host-associated microbial communities from peat moss isolated from Minnesota, USA - S1T2_Fc - Sphagnum fallax MG | ecosystem: Host-associated > Plants > Peat moss > Unclassified | place... | reverse complement strand
AACTGAACCCATGGCAGGCTAACTGTATGCCCCAATCTCTCAAGTGCCCTTTCTGAAGACTGTAATTGTCTGAACCTCATTTTATTGTTTGCATCATAACATGAAGTATGATGGTTGGCCATGGCTTGTTGATGTGTAGTGGATTGCTGGGTCATGGGTGACAGTTGCAATTGAGGCATAGGAGCATTAGAGGAAACACACATTCTATTTGCAAACAACAGACCTTGCAATCCAGCATTCCCCTTGACCAGCATTTTCTTAGCTAGTAGACTATAAATCCTCTGTACACGAAGTAAAATAGCTCCTCATGTACATGCTTCACCAATTGTTCACATTTAGTTGGTTGTGGTTTGACATGAATCCTTTCATCAAACCATCTTTATAGTAGGATCAGACCCTCCCATGCTAACCTCTTCACTAGGAATTCCTAGTAGTACTTAGGGCAATAGCCCACTTGGAAAGCATGTGGAGTCATTCTAACAACAATGGAGAAGCACAAGTTACCCTTCTTATGTAGTCATCTGGAGAAATTTGGTCCATTCTAATGAGTAAAATCTAACAAGCTTGCAGGCCTACAAGCAAGTTCTCCTGCAGTGCCATGATCAGTTGCTAATATAGTCATCTACAGTGATTCGGTCCTTTCTGTTCCTAACTGACATTTAGGCGGCTCAAATGTTTTGGTCTTTGAGCTCAACTACTTTGTAGGCCAACAAGCAAGTTCTTGTACAATGGTCAGTTGGCAACAGAATCATCTGCAGCAACTTGGAGTCAGTTGCGGCAGATGCTTATAACATTGTCTTAGCATCCTTCAATTGTGACATTATATACCACTAACCTACTTACTGAATTTCTGTAGCAAGTCCAGAAGCAACAGGAAGACACAGCTATTATACCAGCTAGCAACTAACAACATAACAACATAGAAGGGGGACAACATACAGAAAGAAAAAAGTAGTCTACATTCTTTTTAATCACAAAGTTGTGTTGCCATAAAATTATGACAAAACCAAATGATAAGACTTTATACAGCCAGTGTAATATGTAGATATATCCAGACATAACCACTGTGATCTAGATTTGGTTTTGGCACTTACCTCACAAGAGACCTTTCATAACAAATAATTTAGAAAAAATTAACTCCTTTAGAATGGCATCATTTAACTGCAATTGGGGAAATGCAAAGAAACAGAAATCACAACATTATGATACAAACTCCAAGACGAGTTATAGCAAAAATCTAATAGGTTGGTTTATTGGTTTCAACATGAAGTGACTATTGTGAAGTCCTTGATATTTGGAGTACAATTGCATAACAGCATTGCCATTTAGAGGACTGAACAGAACGGTGACAGCAGTAACTGCAAGGTATGGTGAGAGGACATCACCTGGTATATTATTTGCCTCGCTTCCACAGATCCCTTTGGTCTTCACCAACCAGCCCTGTTGGGTGGACAGAAAATCTGCTCTGAAGCCAAATTACACTCCCCTACATTTTCAGCAACCTTCAAAGCATCAGATATTTGCCTATCAGGGTTTTACACTGATTACAGTTTTCTATTAAACTGCAAAAGGCAACCACTCTTCTATTGCTGTACATTTGTATCCAGTCTTCAGAACTCAATTCTAGGAGAAGCACACCAAACTTGCAGTTACTAACCACTACCCCTTCCATGGTCTCAAAAATTTCTGTGGTTGCAATTTTCTGGTTTCATTTAGCCATTGTCTATTGAGCTGCAACCTGGAAATCATTGGTTTTAGTTGATTTTTGTCAGTGAAAGCTCAAGTGAAGAGATGGACACAGGACACTCTGAGCAATTGCCTTCTAATTGAAGGGAATCCTTTCTTCCACCTTCCATAGTAAGCCCCTCAACTATTGTAAAATCCTTTTCACATCCAACATTAGCAATTCAACACAATTTGTCAATGGCTTGGGCACAACATTTATTTCTCATATACCTAATATATCCCATTAAATACACAGTTTTGGCCCTTGGGATCTTAACAAATGTGATAGTTCTTTTTTTTTAAACCGAATTATACATATAGAACAACTAGTAAAACAAAACAAAGAGCAAGGTTAAGTGTATTATCTCAAACAGGACCCTTGGTATTCCAACCATACAAAGCTCACCTGCTAAAGAAAGCAATAGATCCAAATAGAGTGGAAGGCATTTTCAGTCAAAGCTAGTATCAAAGCTTTTTCTTGAAAACACAGCAGGCTGCATCAATAGTTTTGTAAGAAAAACACTGCTAAAAAGGTGACTCTTCATTTTTTATGAAAACAGAGGATGAAAGGCTGTCCACATGGGATGGGGGTTGCTGGAGCCCAAACAGATCAACAGGAAGTAGCATGAACTGACATTCCTGTATAAACACTATGATTACAGGTCCAAAATAGCAAATCAACAAGGCTAGGAACTGTATCAGGCACAAGGAAAAAAACACTACGATTACAGGTCCAAAATAGCGAATCAACAAGGCTAGGAACTGTATCAGGCACAAGGAAAAACAGAGTCAATACTTTCATCTGGACTTGCTCAAGTTGCTGGGAATTACCTCAAAAACTTACCTTGAAGCTTTTGTGGAACCAACAGCCTAACAAGCCTCCCTCTAAGTTCTGAACGGAGAGTTCCATCACTAACAATATGAGTCACCTAAAGCCATCAGCAATTCAATCAGCAATTTCTGCAATCATCTGCAAAGCTAATCAAGGAGGAAGCTTCAAATGTTGAGAGATACATGTGTAGAAAAACACCACACTACTGTATTCATGTTCTTGCAATTCTTCTGTTACATTACAAAGCCCCTTAAGTAAATACTTGCTTTCAAATAATTGACAGCCCCAGTGATATTGAACACAACCTAAGGAAATACACAATCTTGACTTCATTGAATCGACCTTTGATCACTCCAATATGTTGGAGTCAGAGATAGACACTTACCTTGAGGGGCTTGTACAGTACAGTATAAATGTCCAGCAAATAACTCTTTGGAAGGTACAATGAGGTCATTGACAGATTGATCATCAGTGCCAGAAATATGCACAACCCTCACTCCAGCAGCTTGCATGATTGCAGCAGAGAGCTCCACCAATGCCTCTTTGGATGGTACACTTTGACTTCTTGTGCTAAATATTGAACACCAGTATCAAACAGATGTGCTCTCAATTCAACAACCGAGTTCTAAACACAGAACATAATGTGCATCATGAGATATGTTGTGCCTGCATTAACAGGTCCTTGAGTCGCCCCCCCCCCACCCCAAAAATTACCCAACCTGTAATGGTGAGGCATCAGAGATTCAAACCCAGAGAGACAGCATGAATTTCCTCTGTGTCCATCACAAACCAGTATGCGAGGGATTGATGCACACCACACATCAGCAAAATCTGACCTCCCCATCTCATATCCAGTTGCCAGAAACTGCAGTAGGACATTGGATGAAGCCACACCTAACACATATACGATGCATACTCTCTGAAATGTGCTTTAGCAATTAGACATTTACTGATAAGCTAACCTTGAAGTTCATATCCGTACATTGAAATTGTTTGTGCTGAGGGGAAAGCTTTGTCACTCAAGTACCGCCAAAAAAGTGCCAAGCTTAACACCTAATGCACAAACAGTACATATGCACCTGCTGCCCATCATCCAACACAACAAACAACAATAGATGTACTGCACAGGGCACATACTACCTATACAGGGTTGCTGCAGCCATAATCAATTCCGAAAGATACTATCCAGGTCCAGACTAGCTTTCTTGTTTGATTCAGAAGGTGACATTGCCTTGAAAGGAACTTAAAGATAGCACCACAACTCACCTGTCACTTCAACTTGTCATCGCCATAAGATGTGCTAAACTTCAGCAAAGCCTTGTCACTTTGCACCAGCACAGTTGAATATTATAATCCTAGAAGGCACAAAATTCTAACAAGCAATGACTGATGAAAGAAAAATAACCTACTAGATGCATCTTGGTTACTGTGTGCTACTAACTACCAACACGTGGTTTTGTATATGGATAGCTTCAGAAGTAGCTAAATACTACCCACAACCAGCAAAAGTTGAAGCAAACTCATGAGTGATTGACCAGAAGATGAGATACGATAAACATTAATGAAACTAGCCCCACCCATACTAGCATTCACGGGAACAAATTGTTCTCCACAAGGAATGACAGAGGTATGCCAGAAACACCTGCTGCAGCTGTTCAAGAGCAGCAGAAGCTGATCAGGTCCCCACTTACAAATCCGCGTATATGAAGAGAGGATGCAGGCGCCACATTGTCCTCCTTCAGCACTGATGTGCTTCTGCTGGAAGGAGAGGCTGCGACAATGTTGTTCACATGCATGCAGATAGGTGGTCAGTAGAATGCATGTTCTTCAACAGCCAGTGCAAGGGCATTAGTGAAGGCTAACTAAGGTTTCCTATTAGACAAGACAAGACAAGATCCCCTACTTCAAGATGCAGGATTAAGACATGAATGCATCCAAGAGAACCTTGGCATTAACTGTTTGTACATTAAAGATAGGTTGGTTTGTCATAAACTTGATGTGTGCAAGGCAGAGAAAACATCTGATTCGAAAAGCAACATGTTAATTGCCTCAGACCACCCCATCACTCACTTCCGCACCAAAACTACGTCTTTCAAAGAAGTCACATGCTAATGATATTGCCAAAATGGATTGTCTTTAATGCAGTGATAAATATGGTCCAGTAACTAACAACCCTACTGTGCACACTATGGTCTCCACAACACTGAATATGGGTCCAGAAACCGACCATGAAGTTGCCAAAAGGTCCCCATCCAGTCCTGATTGTTGCCAGGTACTCCACCTTGGTCCAGTTGAGTTAGGCCCCCTCTGCCAGATGAAGCTGGTAGACATCAGTTCATAATAAAAGCCACCTTCAATGGAGATCATAAGCACAATCCAGAAACAAATTTGGGCTATTCACCAAGGCAGTACCATGAACCTATGAGATGTAAAAAGACCATGCATTCATGCATGCCCCATTCTCAGTCCATAGTCCTACTCATGAAGCATAGAAAGCTCTAGGACTACTAAGCCATCCCCTGTCAGATATTCTGATGATGACGATGGCGATCTTTTTCCCGAACCACTTCAAAGTCTCTATCTGCAATCACAAACACAAAGATGATGTTGAGCCTAGTTGTCATTTTATAGCACATTAAACAAATTTTGGTTTTTGTCCAACACAATTGTGAATAATAGCACTGGAGGGCAATCCTATCAACTCTCCATCAACTCTAAATCCCACAAAACAGTGAATTGTGGTGCAACATCCATATCTTTAGGAGGCCTGCACTACTCCATTAGACTTTTACACCTAATTACCCTGTATGCACAGGGCTTTCCACATTGTAAAAGTGATCAAATCAAAAACATGGAATGCCAGATGTGTAGAGTAAACAAGACACAATAATTCACCTTGAGAGGAGGGATACTGCCATAGCTTCTCAGATTGACCTGAAAAAAGGCCAAGAAACTGATTAGGTGTTTGCAGAAGCCAAGGTACATAAAATCAGAAAGCAAATCATTGGAGCTTGAAAGCTAAAGAAATTGGAAAAATGCCCATCAGTGCATGACACATGGTACAGACCACCAGAATCCCAAATTCACATGAATAGTGAATTTTTTTTGTAGGGGTGAATATTGATGTTTCAGATTTTGTGAAAAGAAATTTGAAAATACACTGTGATATGTGAAGCACACTTTGATCAAGAGACTGAACACATCTTTCTCTGAACATTTTGTCACAACACTGTCAAACTTGCCTCAGGTTCTTGTGAGGCCAGAGAAGATTGTGGGCAAGGACCTCTAGTAGATCATGGCAGATATGCCTCCACATGTGTGAAGCTCACCTAAGTCCCGGCTTCTTTCCTTGTGTCGATACTCTTTACCCCTCCCACTTTCTCGCTCCCGCTCCTTTGCTTTCTCTCTGAGCCTTTCCCTGTCCTGATCCCTTTCTCGCATCCTAATCCGATCCCTCTCTCGTTCTGCATCCAAATCTCGGCCACTTTCCCGCTTGCGGAGTTTAGACCTATCCCGTTCCTTCTCCCTACTTCTGTCCCCTGCTCCATCTTCAAGGTAATTAGCAGGCTTTTCCTTTCCTGATAAAGAATCACCCCTCAACTCCCCATTAGAAGTAGACCCTCGGACCTCTTCCAAATCCTTCCTCCCACCCTTGACAGTTGAGCTCTTTGTATTGTTTGAAGCCTCTACAAAAGTAGGATCCTTCGCAACCCCACCATCCAAGCTCGAAGTGGTCTGTACCTGGAGGACTGGGGCAGCTCCATTTGTCACCCTCTTCAACGATCCTCCCTGTAGATCAAAGATGCCTTACTTAGAACTCCTGGCCTCCATGACATGCAACAATAGGTGCCAGGAAGGTCGCAAGCATATCTTCATGAAGACTGACAATTTCTCAATACTTATACATACCTAAAAAGACTTGAGAGAATTGGGACATTTCAGATCTGACAACAGTAACCAAACAGCAAGCATGAAAAAGAGGAATCCCAACGCAAAGGAAAAGAGGAAACCAAATGACAAATTGAGGAACAGTTTGAACAACAGGAATTGTCATACACTAAAGCAACATGTATGATACTGACCACCTACCATAACATTCCCACTGATGTCATCGGTTCCAAAGAGTGGGTGTAGGTTAATGTCAAACATTAAACAACACATCTGAGCTTTGTCAAAAGACTGGCCAGAATGGAAAACTAAGCTATGATGCTGGCTAGCTCCATGCAACTTACAAGACGAGAGAAGACAAAAAGAACCGCAATAAGATGGAGGAGAAAAAAACTAAAAGAAAGACCACCCCACTTGAGATTAAGAAGCTAACAAGAAGAACCCAGGACACCAAAAAACTTATACAAGTCACCAGACATAGAGCAAAATGTCAGAAGCCTAGCCATGGTGGCCAGTGCCTGGACCCAGTTTGAAAATGGACCTTAGAAAAGGTGTTGAGGAGAGATTCAAGGTTCTTAGAAATGCAGTCAAGCCTGAAATATGCGCAGCCAAATACTTCCATATCAAAGTTTGCAGGCTTCTCACACACCTAGGTTGCTTAAATTCTAATAAGAACATTGACAGAAATATCCCCCAATACATCTACCTACAAAACCCAACATACATGGACATTATTTTTATCACTGAGAAAATCTCAGCATTACCCAATATTTGGAATAAACTGTGAGCATGGACAGAAATCAAGAGGGCACCTGTGTATCCATAGGAGAATCCCAGGCCTTGCTGGCCAAAACAAATGACTTGGAGCTTCGTCCAACTTCAACGTATTCAGCCTTTGGCTGCTTATACAGGGCTGCAAGAACTTTGCACACAGTCTGAACATCACTCCATTTTGCATCAAATACTTCCCACCACCTGTTGGGCAGTGGCACTTTAAATCGTCGAGCTGCAGCATACACTACCCCACACGCCACTACCTCACTTTTGAAGCGAACACAAAGAATGGTGCGCAAGCTGGAACAAACAGAACCAAGGGGTTATCAGCTCATGTCACTAGGGAAAGAAAATGTATTAGTGCACAAAGTTTAAACTGTCAGAAACACAACAGACTACATCTCAGCTTTTACAGCTAGGAGACCAATACAAAAAAAAAGCAGGCATATTGACAAATGACACAAGCTCCTCATCAAGCTGCAGATGACCTTACAACGTCCATGAGCCCTAGCACATCAAATACAGCACAACCACACAAGCTAATGATCAAGATCTGAAAGTACAAACAAACATCAGAAAATTTCCAAAAGCAGCAATAATAAAACAACCTTGTGGAATTCTAATACCGGACAAACAATCCAAACAGCCAGAAAAGCATGAAGACACTTCCTACAAAAGTTATTCTTCACAAAGTGATTTCTTGCCCACATATTACCTGTCATTTGCAAGGTTCCATGCCTCCTGCATCAGCTCCACAGGTGCCTCAAGGGCCTTCAAATAACTCATGATAAACTTGTGAGGGTGCTCCACATGGCATATAAACCCCATTTCCTTCAAAAGATGCCGTTCTGTCCTTATCAATGCAGTCCTCATCTCAAAGTACTTCTGCAAACCACATGAGAATCCAAGTTGATTACCAAGAGTGCTGAGCACCAAAAAAACAGGAAAAAAAAGAAACAGAATTGAGCGATTGAGCAAAAAGAGCAGACCTGTGAATTTAGATCAAGAATCTCAATGGGAAGGTTATTGCGTCTACGTTCCATGCGCCAAAGGACTTGTAACACTACTGAAATCTCTTTAGGGCTCTCCTCAAGCTTTGAAGCTAACCAAACACAACTTGCTGCAACATCCTGCAAAGGCAACAGAACAATGGAGCGATTAGAGATGGGAAACAAGGCAGAGAGAAGCCTGAATTTTTCTGAAAGACACAAGAATGATGAACAAGTTCTGATTACTGCCAGCAATCATACAATACAGCACACAGCATGAGAGAAAACAAAGTTACGTAAGGTTCATAGGATCTACCATACCTTGACATTGAAGCGGGTAAATGATTTCTTGCAATAGAAACGATGGAAAAGCACCTGACCTGTGGCCATTACCGCCTGAGGCCTGTTCACATGGCGTCAAGGAAGAATACCGGAACAATAAAAACCCTAGAAATCCTAGAAACGATGAATTTGCAAAATGAACAAAGCAATATAGCACATAAGATCCCCTAAAAAACACCTATGCGAAAAAGAGAAAAAAAACAGCAACAAAATCACGGACATCAACATTTCTGCCATGATGATGATATGTATCATTGCTAAGCCAAACTGAAGAAACAAACAAAACCGTTCCAAAAACTTGGACCAAAATATAAAAGCAAGGTTTGGAGAAAGAGAAAGGGAAAGAGATGAAATACAATTTCAACAAGATGCCGCACTCCTGAATGAGCTCACAGCCGTAGACGCGCAGGAGACTTTCAACATTTTCATCAACGCCATCCCTTCTGGAAGGCGAATCCAGTATCTGTTCATGCGACAAATAGAAGGTGTCGAGCGTGGTGTAAATCATTTGTTCCTAAGAAGAAGAAGAAGGACTTTGTTCCGAACCACTACCAAACCAAAAAGAAGGCCCAAAAAAAAAACCTCTTCAAACAACGCAACGCGATGGCCGTGATTTGAAATCGAAAATCCTACAAGATTTATGGACACAACAGAAGAGATTTGTCAAGAAACAAACACAAAAATCACAAAAACCAAGCGACGAGAGCGGTCAAATTCTCCCCGTCTCTCCTCCGCGTAGGGTTTTCCTTCTCGTGCGCTCTTCCTATGAATACGTATCTCTCGACGTAGGCTTTGCTTTTTTTTTTTCTCTCGCGCTCCTCGTATGAGTACGTATAAATACACGTAGGGGTTCGTTATTCATACGAATACGTATTTTTTTAAGCGTAGGGTTCTCTTTCTCGTGCGCTATTTCGTAAGAACTAGTGGGCCCTTGTGGCCATTGGCGCAAGTTATTTAACCCTCTTTGTAAGGTCACCCATCCCAATACTATTCCAGTTAATTTGACTTAAGAGTTATTATGCAAAGAAGAAAGAACCATTTATTAGAATTCAAAATTAATTTCACTACATATATAGTCCCAGTTATTTCGTTTTGTAAAATCATTTAAAATTTAATAACTTTTGTTTTGTTGGGTTTGAAAATTGTGAAACAACAAATGAAATGTGCACATTTGAGTGCTTTTCAATGATACCAAAAAGCAGAATGGGGGGCTCTTCACAATTTGGCAATGTTACAACATGGTCAAATGCAAACAAATAAATAATTATACATGTAATTTATTTTATTTTTCTTTTCTGCTTGCTTTAGAATAAATGGTAAATCCTTAATTATTATTATTATTAGGTCTTTGCATTACTTTGCACTAATAGTGATGATAATTAACATAAGATCAATTTTTCAATTAGGGTTTCACTAGTATTTTAGTAAATTATTTAAAATGTGATTAATTGTCATACATTGATAATCCAAGATCATATAGATTGTCCATGAAATCCTTTTCACTTCCACTAATTTTAGAGTATGAAATTTCATTTTCATCTACTGAAATATTAATATTTACAACATTCATTATGTCTTTTTTGGTGGCTTTCATTACCTTGTAAAAAAAATGGACTTTTTCAAGGTTTGCCAAAAAAACATTCTATCATGTTTT
>Ga0116228_10006817_pt1 | contig 10205 bp, 4 predicted proteins | sample S1TSphfallax_2_FD_89694 | JGI IMG/M metagenome (GOLD analysis project Ga0116228, IMG submission 89694) | Host-associated microbial communities from peat moss isolated from Minnesota, USA - S1T2_Fc - Sphagnum fallax MG | ecosystem: Host-associated > Plants > Peat moss > Unclassified | place: USA... | reverse complement strand
GACGCTCATCGCAGCCACGTACACCCTGTCGATCTGCAGCCCCTCGTTCGCGGCGACTCCCGCGCAGATTCCGCCGCTCGGCGGTGCAGGTCCCGTCGAGCATCACCCCGGCAAGATCATTTGGGCCGATCTCGTGACACCCGATCTCGCCGCGGCCGAAACGTTCTACGCGGGCTTGTTTCACTGGACGTTTGAGACCGTGCAGTCCTCGGGCACGCTATACGCGGTCGCGATGCAGGATGGAAGGCCGCTGGCCGGGATTCTGCAGAAGCCCATTGCGCCGGACGAGCATCGGCAATCCGCGTGGCTCACGTTCATTGCCACGCGCGACGTCGATGCGACCGAACGCCGTGCGCGGCAGAACGGGGCACAGAGCGTCGCGCCGGCCAAGACCTATCAGGGCCGCGGCCGGCAAGCCGTGCTCAAGGACCCGGAAGGCGCGGTGTTCGCGGTGCTCGACTCGTCGAGCGGCGACCCGCCGGATTTTCTGGCCGAGCCGGGTGAATGGATCTGGAGTTCGCTGTTGTCGAACGATCCCGCGAGCAGCGCGGCCTTCTACAAAGCCGTCTTCGGCTACGACGTCTTCGAGGTCGCCGCCGATGAGCCGGGGCATTTGATCCTATCGAGCGATGATTACGCTCGGATGAGCATCAACATGCTGCCCGCGGACGGGCACCGCCATGCGCATTTCATCGACTTCATCCGCGTCACCGATGTGCCGGCGGCAGTGGCCACGGCGGCGAGCTTGGGTGGACGGGTGTTGGTGGAACCTTTCGTGGATCGCCATGGCGGCAGGATCGCGGTCATCGCCGATCCCGCAGGGGCGCCGCTCGGATTGATGGAATGGGTGCAGAGCGACTCCCAGGCGGAACCGAAGTGAGCGCGCGTTCATGGGCAGCAGCGGGTCTGCTCGGTGGCGCATGGGCGCTTGCCACGCTAAGCGGCTGCGTCGGCGAGGTGGGTTACGACGGTCCGGTGGGTTATGCCGGCGGCTACTACGATGGCGATTACTACGAACCCTATGGCTATGACTACGGCGGATGGGGCGGCGGACGCTATCGGGTGGGCCCGCCACCCGACCATGGCGGACATGGCGGCGAGCGTCCTGCGGGTGGTGGGGGCGGGCACCCGGGCGGTGGCGGCCCTGGCGCCGAGCGTCCAGGCGGCGGTGGCTTCGGCGGCGGACGTCCGGGCGGTGGTCGTGGTGCCCCGTCGATTCCGAGTCACGGGCGCGGGCGATAACCCGGAGAGGTGATCCGCGCAAGGCTCGCAGGCGAATTTAATGTTTTGTCCATCTACCGTGCACGCGCGCGGTGGTAGCGTCATCTCGCGTCAGCAACCTTTTGAGTACGAGCGAGATTTCAGTGTCGACAGCGATCGCGGAGCATCCCGACCATAGGCGTCATTGGATCATCGCCGGCATCGTGGTCGCGGTACTGCTCTTGGGCGGCTGGCTCATCGCGCGTGCCGTCAAACCCAAAGCGAAACCCGCGGCTCCGCAAGGCATTCCCGTGGGCTCCGCCCCGGTTACCGTGGGTGACATCGACGTCTATCTAGACGCCTTGGGCACCGTCACTCCCGTCTATACCGTCACCGTCGTGAGCCGGGTGGCCGGCGAGATTACCGAGGTGCGCTTCAAGGAAGGCCAGATCGTCAAGAAGAACGACCTGCTGGCCGTCATCGATCCACGGCCCTATACCGCGCTCCTCGTCCAAGGTCAGGGTCAATTGGCGCGCGACGAGGCATCCTTGAACAATGCTCGCATCGATCTCGCGCGCTACCAGAACTCGTTCAAGGAACACGCCATTCCGGAGCAACAGGTGGCGACACAGCAGGCCTTGGTGGATCAAGATGTCGGCACCGTCAAGCTCGACCAGGGAAATCTCGACGCCGCTCGAGTGAACGTCGACTACACCCGCATCGTCTCGCCCATCGATGGCCGCGTGGGCTTGCGCAACATCGATCCCGGCAACGTCGTCGCCGCCAACGGCACCACCGGTTTGTGCGTGGTCACCCAGCTGTCGCCCATCACCGTGATATTCACGATCGCGGAGGATTCCATCGGCGAGGTATTCGCCCAGATGAACACGGGTCATGCCATGCCCGTCACCGCCCTCGACCGATCGAAGCAGCACACGCTAGCGACGGGTACGTTGCTCACCGTCGACAATCAGGTCAACACCACCACGGGCACCGTGCGTGCACGGGCCACCTTTGCCAATTCGCACAACGAACTTTTCCCGAATCAGTTCGTCAACGCTCGCTTGCTCCTGAAGACGCTGACCCACGTCAACCTCGTACCACAGGCGGCGATTCAGCATAACAACGACGTGGCCTTCGTCTATGTCGAGCAACCCGACGACACCGTGCAATTGCGCAACATCAAGATTCTGGCCACCGAGGGGGAAACCTCCGCCGTGACCGGCGTCAATTCCGGCGAACAGGTGGTCACCGACGGTTTCGACAAGCTGCAAAACGGCTCCAAGATCCGGCACAGCACGGCGGCGGAGGCGAGCCAGGCGGCGCAGAAAGCCGGATGAATCCGTCCAGACCGTTCATCTTACGGCCGATCGCGACGTCCTTGTTGATGGCCGCGCTGTTGGCCGTCGGCATCATCGGCTACCGGCAGCTGCCGATCGCGGCGTTGCCCGAAGTCGACTATCCGACCATGCAGGTCATGACTTTTTATCCGGGCGCGAGCGCCGACGTGGTTGCCACGGCGATCACCGCGCCGTTGGAACGGCAATTGGGCGAGGTGCCGGGCCTCACCCAGATGCTCTCGACGAGCTCGGCCGGCGCGTCGGTAATCACGCTGCAATTCAATCTCAATCTCAGTATCGATGTGGCGGAGGAGGACGTACAGGAGGCGATCAACGCCGCGCAAAGCTACCTGCCGGCGCAATTGCCGATGCCGCCGGTTTACAGCAAGGTCAATCCGGCCGATGCACCCATCCTCACGCTGGCGCTGACCTCGGACTCGATGCCCCTTTCGCAGGTCGAGGACTACACGGACACGCGCCTGGCACAGAAGATTTCGCAATTGCCCGGCGTCGGTGCCGTCACGATCAGCGGCGGGCAGAAGCCCGCCGTGCGCGTCCAGGTCAACCCGACCCAGCTCGCAGCCTATGGATTGAACCTCGATGACGTGCGGACCGCGCTCACCGCCACCAGTCTGGACACGGCCAAGGGCAGCTTCGACGGCCCCGCGCAAAGCTTTCAAATCGGCGCAAACGACCAGATCACGACGGCCGACGATTTTCGCAAGATCGTCATCGCCTACCGCGGCGGCGCACCGGTCATGCTCAGCGACGTGGCCAGGGTCATCGACGGCGTCGAAAATAACGAACTGTCGGCCTGGATGAACCGGGTGCCCGCCGTGATCGTCAACATTCAGCGTCAGCCGGGCGCCAACATCATCAGCGTGGTCGACAGCATCAAGGCGTTGCTCCCTAAGCTGCGTGCGACCATTCCGCCGGTGATCAAGGTGGCGGTATTGACGGACCGCACCACCACGGTGCGTGCCTCGGTGGCGGATGTGGAGTTCGAGCTCATGCTCTGCATCGCGCTCGTCGTGGCGGTGATATTTCTGTTCCTGCGCACGTTTGCGGCAACCATCATTCCCAGCGTCGCCGTGCCGCTGTCGTTGGTCGGCACGTTCGGCGCGATGTATGCCATGGGGTTCAGCCTCAACAATCTCACGTTGATGGCGCTCACCATTTCGACCGGCTTCGTGGTCGACGATGCGATCGTCATGATCGAGAACATCACGCGCTACGTGGAGCAGGGCGAGGCGCCGCTCGCCGCCGCCTTGAAGGGTGCCGAACAGATCGGCTTCACGATCATGTCCCTCACGGTCTCGTTGATTGCCGTGTTGATTCCGCTGCTGTTCATGGGCGACATCACGGGACGGCTGTTTCGCGAATTCGCGGTGACCTTGAGTGCCACCATCCTGATCTCGGCCGTGGTGTCGTTGACCTTGACGCCGATGCTGTGCGCGAAACTCCTCAGGCACACGGCCCCCGCCGATCAAGGTCGGTTCTACAAGTCATCGGAGCGGGTATTCGAGCGGATCATCGCCTTCTATGAACGCACGCTCGATTGGGTGTTGGAACGCCGTGGCCTGACGCTCATCGTCGCGGTGAGCACGCTGGTCGTGACGGCGCTCTTGTTTCTGGCGGTTCCCAAGGGCTTCTTCCCGGTGCAGGACACCGGCGAGATCCAGGCCGTGTCCGAGGCGGGCCAGACGGTGTCGTTCGCCAAGATGGCCGGGCTGCAGCAAAAGCTGGTCGCCACCATCCTCGAAAATCCGGCGGTGGAGAGCCTGTCCTCGTTCATCGGCGTCGATGGTACGAATACGACCCTCAACAGCGGCCGCATCCAGATCAATCTCAAACCGCTGAATGAGCGCAAGTCCGCGCCGGACGTGATCCGCGAGATCCAGAGCGCCGCCGCGCGCGTGGACGGGATCAGTCTGTACATGCAGCCGGTGCAGGACATTTCGGTCGAGGACATCGTCAGCCGCACCGAATACCAGTTCAGCATGCAGGACCCGAACGCGGACGAACTCGCCGCGTACGCGACGCGCTTCGTCGATCGGCTGAAACAGCTGCCAGAGCTCGAGGACGTCGCCAGCGATCAGCAAAATGGCGGCCGCCAGGTCGTCCTACAAATCGACCGGCCGACCGCCTCGCGCTTGGGTGTGACGACGCAGAACATCGACGACGCGCTCTACGACGGATTCGGCCAGCGCCAAGTCTCGACGTTGTTCACACAGCTGAACCAATACCATTTGATCATGGAGGTGCAACCGGAGTTCCAGACGGGCCCCGATAACCTCAAGGACCTTTACCTGAACTCCACCGCCGGTACACCCGTGCCGTTGAGCGCCATCACCAAGAGCTCGCTGCAGGCGGCACCGCTCGTGCGCAGCCACATGGGTCAGTTTCCGGCGACCACCGTGTCGTTCAATTTGGCGCCCGGCGCGTCCCTGGGCGCCGCCGTCGATGCCATCGAGAAGGTCCGCAAGGACATGCCCGCGCCCGTCGCGATGATCGGAACCTTTCAGGGAACGGCGCAGGCATTCGTCGGTTCGCTCAGCAACGAGGGCATTCTGGTGTTGAGTGCGTTGTTGACCGTGTACATCGTGCTGGGCGTGCTCTACGAAAGCTACATCCATCCCATTACCATACTCTCGACGCTGCCGTCGGCCAGCGTCGGCGCGCTGCTCGCGCTCCTCATCTGCGGCGACGAGCTGACGGTGGTGGCCATCATCGGCATCGTCCTCTTGATCGGCATCGTCCAAAAGAACGCCATCATGATGATCGATTTCGCGCTGGCGGCACAGCGCCAGGAACACAAGAGCGCCTTCGATGCGATCCGTGAAGCGTGCCTCCTGCGGTTCCGCCCCATTCTCATGACCACGATGGCCGCCATGCTCGGGGCCGTGCCGCTCGCCTTCGGGCAAGGCGTGGGTTCCGAACTGCGCCGTCCCTTGGGCATCACCATCGTCGGCGGCCTGATCTTCAGCCAGTTGCTGACCCTCTACACGACGCCGGTCATTTATCTGTTCTTCGACGAACTCGCGGGCCGGTTGGCCGCTTGGCGCGGTCGTGGACGACCCGCCGGTGCGTTGCCGCCGCCGCGGTCGCCATGAACTTCTCCGCACCGTTCATCAAGCGACCGATCGCCACCACGCTGTTGACGGCCGCGCTGGTGTTGGCCGGGGCTTCGGCCTTCCGTGTGCTGCCGGTGTCGCCGCTGCCCCAGGTCGACTTTCCGACGGTGTCGGTACAGGCCTCGCTGCCGGGCGCGAGCCCGGAGATCATGGCGTCCTCGGTCGCGACGCCGCTCGAGCGCGAATTCGGCCGCATTGCCTCGGTCACCGAAATGACATCGCAGAGCACCTTGGGTCAGGTCAGCATCACGTTGCAATTCGATTTGAATCGCAGCATCGACGCGGCGACGCGCGACGTCGAGTCGGCGATCAATGCCGCGCGCAGTTATCTGCCGACCAATCTGCCGAGCAATCCCACCTACCGCAAGGTCAACCCGGCCGATGCGCCGATCATGATCATCGCGTTGACGTCTGACAAGTTGCCGCCGTCCAAGCTGTACGACGCGGCCTCGACGATCTTGGAACAAAGGCTGTCGCAGATCGGGGGCGTGGGTCAGGTGCAGGTGGGCGGCAGCTCGGCGCCCGCCGTGCGCATCGACGTCAACCCGACTCAACTGAGCGCGTATGGCATCGGCCTCGAAACGGTGCGGAGCGCCATCGCGTCGCAAACGGCCAATGAAGCCAAGGGCAGCTTCTCGAACCCGGACGGTCGTTGGGCGATCGGCGCCAACGACCAACTCATGACGGCGGCGGACTATCGGCCGATCGTGGTCGCCTACAGCAACGGGCAACCGGTGCACTTGTCCGACGTGGCGAAGGTCGAGGATTCGGTGCAGACGGTGCGGTCGCTCGGGTTGGCGAATGGCAGTCCCGCCGCGCTGCTGATCATTTTCCGCCAGCCGGGCGCGAACATCATCACCACCGTGGATGCCATCAAGGCGACCATGCCGCAACTGCATGCGAGCATCGACCCGGCCATCAAGATGACCATTGGTCTCGATCAAACCCAGACGATTCGGGCCTCGGTGGCCGACATCGAGCGCACCCTCGTCATCTCGGTGGTGCTGGTGGTGCTCGTCGTGTTCCTGTTTTTGCGCGAGTATCGCGCGACGCTGATCCCGCTCGTGGCGGTACCCACCTCGATCATCGGCACGCTGGCCGCCATGTATCTCCTGGGATACAGCATCGATAATCTGTCGCTGATGGCGCTCACCATCTCCACCGGGTTCGTGGTGGATGATGCGATCGTCGTGCTGGAGAACATCACGCGGTATCAGGAGATGGGCATGGAGGCCGAAGCCGCGGCCATGAAAGGAGCGGCGGAGATCGGTTCCACCGTGCTCTCGATGAGCATTTCGCTCGTCGCGGTGTTCATTCCCATCCTGCTGATGGGCGGCATCATCGGCCGGCTGTTCCGCGAGTTCGCCATCGTCCTGTCGATCGCGATCCTCGTGTCCCTGGCGGTGTCGCTGTCGACGACGCCGATGATGTGCGCGATGCTGCTGCGCAAGAAGGCGGTTCATGGAACGTGGTACATGGCCACCGAACGCGGATTCGAACGCATACTCAAGGGTTACGAACACAGCCTGAAGTGGGTGCTCGACCATTCTCTCCTCGTGCTCATCATCGCCATCGTGACTCTCGGGCTCAACGTGCTTTTGTACATCGAGATTCCCAAGGGCTTCTTCCCGCAGCAGGACACCGGCCGCTTGAACGGCAGCATCATCGCGGATCAAGCCATCTCGTTTCAGGAGATGCAGCAAAAGATCGCCCGGCTCGGGGCTATCGCGAAGCAAGATCCGGGCGTCGATACGGTGCTCATGTTCACGGGCGGCGGGGGCGGCACCACGACCAACACGGGGCGCGCCTTCATCTCCTTGAAACCTCTCGCGGAACGCAAAGCGACCGCCGATCAGATCATCAACCGGCTGCGGCCCAAACTCGCCGTGGTACCGGGCGCAACGCTGTACCTACAGGCCGTGCAGGACGTACGCATCGGCGGCCGGCAAAGTTCCGCCCAGTACCAATACACGATCCAGACCGACAATCTGGACACGCTGAATCATTGGGCCACGGTGCTGCTCAAGGCCATGAAGGGAATTCATCAGTTGACCGACGTCAACAGCGACTGGCAGAACAAGGGCCTGTCGGCCAATCTGGTCATCGACCGCCCAACGGCCGCGCGGCTCGGCATCACGCCCGCGGCGATCGACGCCGTGCTCTACGACGCCTTCGGTGAGCGCGAGATCGCGAAGACGTTCACCAGCTTGAATCAGTACTACGTGGTGATGGTCGTCGACCCGAGCTTCTGGCAGGACCCGGGAGCCCTGAACAATGTCTACGTGGCATCGACCGGCGGCGGCATGGTGCCGCTGTCGGCGTTCACGCACTTCGAGGCCACCACCGCGCCGCTCGCGGTCAACCATTCGAGCGTGTTTCCGTCGGTGACGTTTTCATTCAATCTGGCCCCCGGCGTGGCGCTCGGCGATGCCGTCAACCTCATCGATGGCATCGAGCGCAAGGCGGGCATGCCGTCGACCGTGACCGGCGCATTCAGCGGCACCGCCCAGGCTTTCAGTGCGTCCCTCGCGAGCGAACCCTTGTTGATCGCGGCGGCGATCGCGGCGGTCTACGTGGTGCTCGGCGTGCTGTACGAGAGTTATATCCACCCCATCACCATTCTGTCCACGCTGCCGTCGGCCGGCGTCGGTGCGCTGCTCGCGCTCATCATCACGCACACGGACCTCAGCATCATCGCCCTGATCGGCATCATCCTGCTCATCGGCATCGTCAAGAAGAACGCCATCATGATGATCGACTTCGCCATCGAAGTGGAGAGACGGGATCACAAGAGCCCCAAGGAGGCGGTGTTCCAGGCCAGCCTGCTGCGCTTTCGGCCCATCATGATGACCACCATGGCCGCGCTTCTGGGTGGCGTTCCCCTCGCCATCGGCACCGGCATGGGCTCGGAGTTGCGGCGCCCGTTGGGCATTGCCATCGTCGGCGGCTTGATCGTCAGTCAGGTGCTGACCTTGTACACCACGCCGGTCATCTATTTATACATGGACCGGTGGAACAGCTGGGTATCCCAATTCGGATTCGCCAAGCCGCCCAGCGCCGGGCAGCCCGAGGAATCGGTGACATCATGACAGACTCTAAAGTTCGCCAACGGCCGCGACCGGCCCCATTGCATAGGGTCGGCGCCCTGCTCGCGGTGATGACTGCGCTCTCGGCATGCAACTTCGCACCGCACTATGAGCGTCCCCCGCTCAAGCCGACGCCCGTCTTCAAGGAGGCGGTACCCGGCGATGCCGGCGCACAGGGGTGGAAGGTGGCGGCGCCCGACGATGCACCCATCCACGACGACTGGTGGACGGTGTACGGCGATGCGCAACTCGACGCGCTCGAGGCACGCGTCGCGATTTCCAACCAGACCGTCATCGCCGCGGCTGCGAACTACCGGGCGGCTCATGCGCTCGCACAGGAAGCGCAAGCGCAGTTGTTCCCAACCTTGAGTCTCGCGCCGTCGGCCACGCGCGAGAAATCGAGCGCCGCGCTCGCCGGCATCGGTGGCGGAGTGGGTACCGTGGCGTCGACCGGCGGCGCGACCGCGGCCGGCGGTACGACCACGGCCGGCGGTACGACAACAACCGGCGGTACGACAACAACCGGCGGTACGACCGCGACCACCACCACCGCGGGCGGTAGCTCCTACGGGGGGACTCACAATGTCTTCAACCTGCCGCTCGAGGCCTCCTACCAACTCGATTTATGGGGCAGCGTCCGCAACACCGTGGCCGAGAACCGCTTTGCGGCGCAGGCGAGCGCGGCCCAGTTGGCTAACGCCGTGCTCTCCACACAGAGCACGCTCGCACAGGATTACTTTCAGTTGCGCGTGGCGGATGAACAGCGGCGCATTCTCGAAACGACGTCGGCCGATTACCAGGCGAGCCTGCGACTCGTGCAGACCCTGGTCAAGAGCGGGGTCGACTCGGAGGCGGACGTCGCGTCCGCCGAAAGCCAACTCCAGTCGGCCATGGCGGCGGCCACCGATGCGGGCATCGCTCGCGCACAGTACGAGCATGCGATCGCGGTGCTGATCGGCGTGTCGCCGGCCGAGTTCTCGATTCCCTACCAACACCTGAGCCAGCCGCTGCCGGTCATTCCGGTGAGCGTGCCGTCCGATCTGCTCGAGCGGCGTCCGGACATCGCCGCCGCGGAGCGCCAGGTGGCCGAGACGAATGCGCAGATCGGCGTGGCGCGTGCCGCGTTCTTTCCGACCCTGACCTTGAGCGCCACCGGTGGGTACGAATCGACGGCGGTTAGCCAGTTGTTCAAGCTGCCCAACCGCTATTGGTCGGCGGGCCCGAGCCTGGCCCAGTCGCTGTTCGACGGCGGCGAACGTCGTGCCGCCGTGGCGCAGGCCCGCGCCCTCAACGACAGCGAGGTGGCCACCTATCGGCAGACGGTGCTCGCCGCGTTCCAATCGGTGGAGGACAATCTCGCGGCACTGCGCATTCTGGCGCTGGAACTGCGCCAGGCGCATCAGGCGACGGTCGCCGCGAAACGCGCCGTGGAATTGACCGTCGTG
>Ga0116228_10006815_pt1 | contig 10207 bp, 9 predicted proteins | sample S1TSphfallax_2_FD_89694 | JGI IMG/M metagenome (GOLD analysis project Ga0116228, IMG submission 89694) | Host-associated microbial communities from peat moss isolated from Minnesota, USA - S1T2_Fc - Sphagnum fallax MG | ecosystem: Host-associated > Plants > Peat moss > Unclassified | place: USA... | reverse complement strand
CGGCCGTGGCAAAATCGATCTCGACACCGAGGACATCGGTCTCGCGCTGCAGGGCGATCCGAAGCAGGTGCGGCTGCTGCGCTTGCGTTCGCCGATCTCTCTGCATGGTACGCTCGAGCATCCCGAAGTGGGCATCAAGGCGGACAAGCTCGCCGAGCAAGTGGGCGAGGCGGTCGCTCTCGGCGCGTTGCTCACGCCGGCGGCCGCCGCATTGGCCTTCGTCGATCCTGGCCTCGCCAAGAACAAGGACTGTTCCACGGTGTTGGCGCAGGCCGATGCCGGCGTGAAGAACTGAAAAGATGCCGTAGATAGTGCAAAGACCCTGGTAATCCCGCTATAGCGGCCCCATTGTAGAAGCGTAGGATCGCTCCGACCGCCAATCACGCGGACCGCCGCTCCTTCCCACATGCCGCCTGGCATATGGTTTTATGCACGCTGTTGCGTGCTTAACCGGAGGGCTCGAGCCATGCAATGCCACAGTTCCAAATCAGGTTTGTTGTTCGCTGCACCGCTGCTGCTTTTCGCCGGCACCGCGGCGTGGGCCGGCGAGGGTGTCGACGTCACGGTCACCAACGACAGCACGGAAGACTTGGTGGTCACCGTTTACGACGAGAGCATCGGTCCGAATGCCGTGGTGCTGTCTCGGGCCCACATGAGCGGCTTCACCAGCATTCCGGTGACCGTCGCAACGGATGCCTCAGGCCATGCGAAGGTATCGTGGACGGCGACCACCGCCGATGCAAACTTTAGAAAATGCGGCCACGAGAGCGACGTCGCACTGGGCGATGCCTCATCACTGACGGTGCATGCGGACTCGAGCTGCAACGCCTCCTCGACGTAAGTTCACGATCCACAGACCCGCGAGAACGCTCAATAGCGTCCAATTCAAGCCGCCCCCTCCGCTGCCGGAAGAGGCGGCCGCGGTCACCGTCAAACTAGCCGTCGTCGTCGCCGAACTCCCCGCACCGTTGCTGCAAGCCAGCGCATAGCTCGCCGTGCCGACGGCCGTGGGCGTGATGGTCTGTGAACCGCTCGCCGTCAAGGATCCGCTCCAGCTCCCCGACGCGGTGCAGCCTGACGCATTCACCGACGACCAGCTAATCGTGGTCGGGCTGTTCACCGCCACGGACGCCGCAGCCAGCGTGAGCGAGGGCGCCCCCGGCGGCACCCGCGTAATGGCCGCCTCCGCCTGCACGAAACCCGCGCCCGAATTGAAGTTGTAACCGGTCGCGTCTCCCATCGGCAGTGCACTGCCGGCGAGCGCGGTGTAGATGGCGTTCGGGGTGAGCGTGGAATTAGCCTGCAGCAACAGCGCCGCAATCCCGGCCACGTGCGGTGTCGCCGCCGAGGTACCGAAGAAATTCGGATAGCTCGCCTCGTTCTGACAGTCCGCGATGCCGGTCGAAAGTTCGCCGTTGCTGCCCGTAACGCCGGCGGATGCGAGTGTGAAACCTAAGAAGGTGTCATTGCCGCCGTCCGGACCGGTGAAGTCCGGTTTGTTGCGCACGATGGGGGTGTTGAGTCGGACGCCGTCGACATTGAACAGGATCGGATCGCCGCCCTCCGAGGAAAAGGCTTCAAGAACCGCCGGCGTGGTGCCGCAAGCGGGCGTTTCAAAATAGAACGCCGCGGCCACCGCTGCCGCGCCCGCCGCGCCAGGATGACCTTGCAAGGTCGGGCTGTCGGTGGCGAATTCAGTGATGGGCGCATCGGTCTGGCCGTCGGTTTCCACCACCACCTTGACGCGGCCGGGTGCCGGCGTGCCGTTCGCCAGGCCGATCACCAGATTGAGGGTCTCCGTGGGCGTATTCGCCGTGGCGTTCGCCGGATTCGCGATGATGAGTATCTGATACGGATCGACGCCGGTGGCGTTCGCGCCGGTGCACGTCACCGTGTTGCCGTCGTAATCCTGGATGGTGTAGGCGCTGGTCGCACCGGTCACGCAGACATTGATTTGACTGGTCGCACCGCCGCTACTCGCCGCGCCGGTGACGTAAGGCTGATCCCATTCCACCACGATGGCCACGAACTCGCCGGGCTCGAGGGCATCGATGGTCACCGGCAGCGCGTTGCTCACCGTGACCCCGGACGGATCGAAATTGAGCAGCTTCTCGCCGCCGTTCGAGCCGCTGGTCGCGAGCGTGGCGAAGCTCGGCGCCGTATTTTCGTAAGATGCATTGGCATCGTTGCCGGCCGCCGAGAAATAGGCAACGCCCTGCGCCTCGACCGCATCGATCGCCTGCGCGACGATGCCGTCTTGAAAGAAGGGTTCATCGAAATAGCCGACGTCGTCGCCGATCACCTTGGCGCCGGCCGCGGCCAGTGCTTTGATCCCCGATGCGAAGCCCGCCTCGTCAGGTCCCGCCGTGTAGAAGGACAGCGCTGCTCCCGGCGCCACGTCGTGCACGATCTGCAGCATCGCGCGTCCCTCGTCGGTGTCGGGGGTGAAGATCGGCGCGCCGTAATCCAGGCAGTCCGCCTCCTCGAGGACGTCGACCGAGGACGGCAGATCGCCGGTCGAGATGTCGGTGGCGGCGGTTGCAAGAAAGCCGTTCGGCGCATAGCCCGCATAACCCGAGGCAGGTACTCCGCTGCCCGCGGCGGCATACACCGCGTAGCAATCGTAGCTATCGGACAAGATGCCCACCGTCACGCCGCTGCCCGATAGCGCATCACTGGTACGCAGCGCGGCGCTATGCTGCACGAAATCGCCTTGCGAGGTCACGGCGCCGCTGCGGGTGCGCGACATCGCCGCACGCATCGACAGCACCTCGCCGCGGGCCGCCACCGCCTGCAACTGCGACACCGGCAGCCAACCGCCGACATCGTTGGCATACACGGCGGCGTGTTCCAACCCCAGGGAATCAAGCGCGCGGAGCAAGCCTTCCGGATCGCCGCGGGTGGTCGCATCGATGGCGACCATCGGCGTCGCCCCGTCGTTGCCGAGTTTGAATCGCGCCGCGGGACTCATCGAATGCAGGTCGGCGATGGCGTGAGCCGCGCTGGCGAGCGGCGCATGGCGCACGATGTCGGCAAGCGTGCCGTCGAACTTCTGCGTGGCCGGGCCGGCGCGCTGCAGCGCGCTGCGGCCGCCGAACGCGCGCAGTTGTGCGGCGCCGGGCTTCAGCGGCGGGCGCGTCGAGTTCGGAAACAATCCGGTAATGCCGGACGAAGCCGTCATTGCCGCCGTCACCGCAAGCACGCTGGTGAGCAGACCGAACGCGACCCACCTTGGTGCCACTATTGGAATCCCCTTCGCGAGCAAGTACGTAATCAGTCTGGACTCTTGCCGTCGGAAAAGGTTTACAAATTCACCCAACTTTACATGGGCATGCTCGCGCTACACTGCGCGCATGCCTAAGGTGACGAGACGGTCGTTCGTGACCGCATTGGGTGCCGCCACGTTGCTGCCTTCTGGCGCGGCGCTTGCCCTGCATGCTGACCGGCTCGGCCCCGATTTGCGGCTGACCTACCGGTTCTTCGACGCCGCCGAAGCACGCTTCATCGAGGCCGCCTGCGAGCGCTTGATACCCGCTGACGACGGCGGGTCCGGCGCCACGGCTGCCGGCGTCGCCGGTTACCTGGACCGCCAGCTCGCCGGCGGCTGGGGCCGAGGCGCGCTGCTGTACCGCGAGAGCACCTGGCAGCCCGGCAGTCCGACACCGCCGGGCTGGGTTGCGCGAACGCCGGCCGCCCTGTTCCGCCACGCGCTGCAAGCCATCATTCGGCAGCTAAGGGGTCGCGGGGTCGAGTTCAGCCGGCTTCCCGTTGCGACCCAGGACGCGCTGCTCAGGAGTCTCGAGAACGGCAGCCTCGACCTGCCGGGCGTGCCCGTGGCCGCATTCTTTGCCGCATTGCTGACGATGACGGTAGAGGGCTTCTTCAGCGATCCGCTGCATGGGGCCCGGCGCGATCGTATCGCCTGGCGGGTTGGCGGTTTCGCCGGCGCTCACGCTACCATGCTGTACGTCGCCGCATGATCCATCGACGAGGACCTGAACGTGCATAAGATGTTTTCCGTGATTGCGCTTGGCTCGCTGTTCGCCTTGGGGTCGCCCACCCGTGCCGACGTACCGCCGCCGGCCGGCGAAGCGGCCTTTCGCGAGTTGTACAAGGAACTGGTGGAAACCAACACCAGCCTCTCGGTGGGTAGCTGTACCCTGGCTGCCGCGCGCATGGCGGCGCGCCTCAAGGCATCAGGCTTCGCCGATGCGGACCTTCAGCCGTTCGCCGCAGCCGATCACCCCAAGGAAGGCGGCCTGGTCGCGGTGTATCCCGGCAGTGACCCGAAGCTGAAGGCCATCCTCTTGTTGGCGCATATCGACGTGGTGGAGGCGAAACGTGAGGACTGGACCCGCGATCCGTTCACGTTGATCGAGGAGAACGGTAATTTCTACGCCCGCGGTGCCGTCGACGACAAGGCTGAAGCGGCGATCTGGGTCGATACGCTGGTGCGCTACCGGCAGGAAAAATTTCGGCCGCGACGCGCCATCAAGCTCGCGCTGACCTGCGGCGAGGAAACTTCCGGCGCCTTCAATGGCGCGGAATGGCTGGTGAACAACAAGCGCGATCTGATCGATGCGGCATTCGCCATCAACGAAGGCGCCTCCGGTGAACTCGGCGCCGATGGTCGCCGCATCGCGCTCGACGTTCAAGCCGGCGAAAAGACCTCGCAGAATTTTCGCCTCGAGGTCACCAACCGCGGCGGACACAGTTCGCGGCCGGTGAAAGACAACGCCATCTACCACCTCGCCGCGGCGCTCACGCGGATCTCCGGTTATGACTTTCCGGCGCAGTTCACGGACGGTAATCGCGCCTACTTCTCGGGGATGGCCAAGATCGAGGCGGCCAAGGGCGACGCCGACGTGGCGGCGGCGATGAATGCGCTGGTCAAGGATCCGAACGACCTGCAATCCATCGCGCTGGTGTCGAGCAAGGATCCGAGCTGGAACGCCACCTTGCGCACTACGTGCGTGGCCACGATGCTCGACGCGGGCCATGCCACCAATGCGCTGCCGCAGCGCGCCCGCGCCAACATCAACTGTCGCATTTTTCCAGGCGAACCCGCCGAGGCGGTGCGCCTGCAGCTCGAACAACTGGTTGCCGACCCGGCGGTCAAGGTGACTCAGCTGGAAACCCGGGGTCCGAGCTCGCCCCCTCCGCCGCTTACCAAAGCCGTGCTCGGACCGGTCGAAAAGCTGGCCGGCGAGTTCTGGCCAGGAGTGCCGGTGCTGCCCATACTGCAGCCCGGAGCCACCGATGGGGAATTCCTCAATGCAGCCGGCATTCCCACCTACGGAATCGAGCCCGTGTTCTTAGGTCCCGATCTCGGCAACATTCACGGACTCAATGAATACGTGAGCGTCAAAGCGCTGCTCGAGGGCCGCGAGTTTCTCTATCGTCTGGTGAAAATTTACGCCATGCAACCCACCACTTGAACGCTCGATAGGTATTGGACCACAATCCGGCGCGGGAACCCCCGCGCAAGGATCAAATTTGTGGATAGAGCGACCAGGCTGGATGAATTGATCGACGGCGCCGAAGAGCTGCTGACCAATCTCACCGACGCCCACAATCCCGACATTCAAAAACTTCGTGATCGTGTCGATCAGGCGATCGCCGATGCGCGGCAGGCGATCGCGCAGAGCGAGGAGGACCTGTCGGTCAAGTTGCGGGATATTGCCTACACCGTCGATGACTATGTTCGCGAGTATCCCTGGCTTGCGGTCGCCACCGGCGTGCTGGTCGCCGGAACCATTGCCTTCATCGCGGGTGCGGCCGCCGGCTCGAAAAAGCGCTCGACCCACGGCTGATCCCGCGGCAATAGCGGCTACCGCGGTTGTTCAATGACCCTGCACGCACTGTTTCCAACCTACGTTTACTCGCGGCCACTGCAGCTGCGCGGCGCGGTGGAGTTCAACCGCCAATTGCTGAAGGAGAGCCGGCAGCTGCGCGAGGACGATCTCGCCGGCCGCAAATGGTCGGCAAAAAACTATCCCGGGGGCTACACTTCATACGGGTCTGCGCATCGTCTGCAGCGCGTCTCACCGACTTTCGCCGCGCTGCAGAGTAAACTGCGCCGGCACGTCGACGCCTTTGCGGCCGCGGCGCAATGGGACCTCGCCGGGCGGCATCTGGAAATGACCGATTGCTGGGTCAACATCATGGTGCGTAACGGAGTGCATGGCATGCACCTGCATCCCCGGTCGGCGTTGAGCGGCACGTATTACGTGCAAGTCCCCAGGGGCAGCCCCGGCATCAAATTCGAGGATCCAAGGCTGGATCGCTTCATGGCGGCGCCGCCGCGGCGCGCGGCGGCGCGTCTCGAGGATAGGTCTTGGGTGATGCTGCCGGCGATGGCCGGCCAGATCGTCCTGTTCGAGAGCTGGCTCCGACATGAAGTGGTCGCCAACCCCGTCGCGGCGGAGCGCGTCAGCGTGAGCTTCAACTACCAATGGACATAGGAACGCACGCAGCATGAACGAACGCACGACGGTAACGTCCGACGCCACCATGGCGGTGTATCTCGATCTCGAGAACATCGCTTTGGGCGCACGCGACGCCAAGTATCCGAGTTTCGATATTGAACAGGTGCTCGAGCGCCTGCTGCTGAAAGGCCACATCGTCGTCAAAAAAGCTTATTGCGACTTCGACCGTTACAAGGATTTCAAGCGCGGGCTGCACGAGGCGGCATTCGAGCTGATTGAAATCCCGCACGTGCGCCAGTCGGGCAAGAATTCCGCGGACATCCGCATGGTCGTCGATGCACTCGACCTGTCGTACACCAAGGGCCACGTCGACACCTTCGTCATCATCAGCGGCGACTCCGATTTTTCACCGCTGGTGAGCAAGCTGCGTGAAAATGCGAAGACCGTCATCGGCGTCGGGGTGAAGAACTCGACCTCTGACCTGTTCCTCAACAACTGCGACGAGTTCATCTACTACGATGATCTGGTGCGCAAGGCGCCGTCCCAGGTCCGGCGGCGCAAGGTGGCGGCGGCCGTGGCCACGCCCAGCGCGACGCCGGCGGACGCCGCGGTCCCGGACAACCGCGGCCCCGACGTGGCCGACGCGCTCGACTTGGTGGTCGAGACGTTGGAGGCGGTGATCGAGGAACGCGGCGAAAATGAACCCATCTGGGGTTCGATGATCAAACAAGCGATCAAACGTCGTCGCCCCGGCTTCAATGAGCGCGCGTATGGCTTCCGCTCGTTCAACGAGTTGTTGGCTGACGCGCAAAAGCGCGGCCTGCTGACACTGCGCGCCGACGAGAAATCGGGCGGCTACACGGTACGCGCGATCGATCGCACCGCGCCGCGCTGAACCCTTGAACTGGGCGGCGGTGCCCTCACCATTGATGGCCATGAACACCCCGCGACGCCATTCCTGGATGTGGGCCGACGCCTGCGCCCTGCTCGACCAGGCTGAGGCACGGCATCGGCATTTTTTTGAACTCCTGGCGGCACCGGCCGCCTCGCCCACATGGGAACCGCCGGCGAATATTTTTTCGCTCGACACCGATTGGTGGGTCGAGGTCGCGCTGCCGGGCGTCCGCTCCGACGACGTGCGTATCCAGGTGGGTGCCACCGGTCTGCTGATCGAAGCGACGGTCGCGCCGCCGGAGTTTTCGCGGGGTGTGAATGTCGTCAGGCTCGAGATTCCCTACGGCCGGATGCGAAGGCGCGTCGACCTGCCGCCCGGGAGTTACGTGCTGCGTGAGCGTCGGCTGGAGAACGGATACCTTTTCCTGCGCTTGTCGGGCGGTGCCTCATGAATGACGAAAACACTGACGGACTCACTCGAGCGACCGATACGGCCGCGCCGGAAGACGTACTCATCATCCTGCCGGTTCGTGACGTCGTGTTGTTTCCCGGAGTGGTGTTGCCGATCGCCGTCAGCGGCAAGCGGGCCCTCGCAGCAGCGCAGGAAGCGGTACGCACGCAACGGCGCGTCGGCGTGCTGCTGGAACGAGAGGCCGGAGCCTTAGAGCCCGGCAGCGACGGGCTGCACCGGGTCGGCACCGCGGCATCGATCGTGCGCTTCGTCACCGCGGCCGATGGTTCGCATCATTTGATCTGCCAGGGTGAGCAACGCTTCACCGTATTGGATTACGTGAGCGAGGAGCCGTTCTTCATTGCGCGCATCGAAGCGCACAAGGAGGTGACGGTCATGGACCGCGAAACGGAAGCGCGCGGCTTGAATCTGCGCGAAAAGACCCTGGAGGCGCTGCAGCTGATGCCGCAGGCGCCTGCGGAACTGGCGAACGCCATTCGCGCGATCGAATCGGTGCCGGCGCTCGCCGATATTGTCGCGAGTTTCATGGATCTGAAGTCCGCCGACAAGCAAGACATCCTAGCCACCTTTGACCTGCGAACCCGTCTCGACCGGGTGCTTACCGTCATCAATCGGCGCATCGAGGTGCTCAAGGTGTCGCGGCAAATCGACGAGCGCACCCGCGAAGCGTTCGATGGACGGCAGAAGGAAGCGGTGCTGCGCGAGCGACTGCGCCAGATCCAGAAGGAACTGGGCGAGAGCAATGCGGCGGATGCCGAACACGAGGATCTCAAGAAGGGCATCGCCGCAGCCGGCATGCCCGCCGAAGCCGAGGAGCAGGCGCTGCGCGAACTGGCGCGGCTCGAACGCATGTCGGACGGTGCCGCGGAATATTCCATGACGCGCACCTATCTCGATTGGCTGATCGCGATGCCCTGGGCGAAAAGCGACCCCGAAAACCTCGACATCGAACGTGCGCGTGCCATCCTCGATGAAGATCATTTCGGCCTCGACAAGGTGAAGAAGCGCATTCTCGAATTCCTCGCGGTTCGAAAACTGAACCCGGACGGGCGCAGCCCGATTCTTTGCTTCGTCGGGCCGCCGGGCGTGGGCAAGACCTCGCTGGGGCAAAGCATCGCCAAGGCGCTCGGACTCGCATTCCGGCGGGTGAGCCTCGGCGGCGTTCACGATGAGGCGGAGATCCGTGGCCATCGGCGCACCTACATAGGCTCGCTGCCCGGCAACATCGTGCAGGCGATGCGCAAGGTGGCGCGCCGCAATCCCGTGCTGATGCTCGATGAAGTCGACAAACTCTCCGCGAGCCATCAAGGCGATCCATTTTCCGCACTCCTCGAAGTGCTGGATCCCGAACAGAACAACACGTTTCGCGATAATTACCTGGGCGTACCCTTCGATCTGTCGAAGGTCCTGTTCATCGGCACGGCGAACGTCATGGACTCGATTCCGGCGCCGCTTCGCGACCGCATGGAAGTCATCGAACTCACCGGCTACACGGAAGAGGAAAAGCTCGAGATTGCCCGCCGCTATTTGCTCCGTCGGCAGCTGTCGGCCAACGGGCTCGACGTGACCCAGGTGCAAGTCTCCGACGAGGCGCTGCGCACGGTGATCGTGGACTACACCCGGGAGGCCGGCGTGCGCAGCCTGGAACGGCAGATCGGTGCGCTGCTGCGCAATGCCGCGGTCACCATCGCCTCGGGACGCGCCACCAGCGTCGCCATCGGTGCGGGCGACATCGTGAACATCCTGGGTGGCGCACGCTTCGAGAACGACGTCGCACTGCGCACCAGCGTGCCGGGAGTTGCGACCGGCCTCGCCTGGACCCCCGCGGGTGGCGACATCCTGTTCATCGAATCGAGCCGCGTGAAGGGCAGCGGCAAACTGATCCTGACGGGGCAACTCGGCGATGTGATGAAGGAGAGCGCCCAGGCCGCGGTGACGCTGGTGAAGTCTCAGGCGGACCGGCTCGGCATCGATCCATCGCAACTCGAGGACACCGACCTGCACATCCACGTGCCCGCGGGCGCGATCCCGAAAGATGGACCGAGCGCGGGTGTTGCCATGGCCACCTCGTTGGCGTCGCTGCTGTCGAAGCGCACGGTGCGCGCCGACGTGGCGATGACGGGTGAGATCAGCCTGCGCGGCGTGGTCCTGCCGGTGGGCGGCATCAAGGAGAAATGCGTGGCCGCGGCTCGCGCCGGCATTCGCACCGTGATTCTGCCTGCACGCAATCGGCGCGACCTCGAGGACATTCCGGAGAGCGTGCGCAAACGTCTCGAATTCGTCTGGGCGGATAAGATCGAAGACGTGTTGGCGCGTGCCCTCGAGGCCCCGCCGGCGCAGCGAGCGGCGGCTTAAGGATGGAGCGCGTTGGAATTTTGCGGCGAGCGGAAGATGAGCGGCTTCTCGACCACGG
>Ga0116228_10006814_pt1 | contig 10207 bp, 7 predicted proteins | sample S1TSphfallax_2_FD_89694 | JGI IMG/M metagenome (GOLD analysis project Ga0116228, IMG submission 89694) | Host-associated microbial communities from peat moss isolated from Minnesota, USA - S1T2_Fc - Sphagnum fallax MG | ecosystem: Host-associated > Plants > Peat moss > Unclassified | place: USA... | reverse complement strand
TTGTCCCGAGTGGAGTCCCGGGACTTTGGGAGCTCATAACTCCCGACTACGAAGTCTAATCGCGACGAGGTCTCAACCGAAGTTGTAGCCCTTGTCGAGATCTTTCCAACGACGTATCGCACTTTCAATTCGGAGGTCAGGAAGAGGTCGATTCCCGACTTTTAGTGGTCGGGAGTCAAACTGCCAGTTTGACTCCCGGCCCTTCTTTTGCCCATAACTTGAGCGACAGATGTCCAAATGGCCAATGCGAGGTCATTTTCGATATCTAGGCTTCAAGACCTTTCCAATGACACCAAGAACACCCCAATGCGAGGTGTTTTGGGCCTTGTTGTTGAGCTCTAAACATTCGGGAGTCCCGGAGGACTCCAACTCCTCACTTTTTCCAAATGTTGGGCTTCACCCCCACACTTGGCCAAAGTAGGGTTGCGACACAATAACCTTCATTATAATTTGTCAACTATAACATGAGACAATTGCTACCTTGAATTGTAATTCTTCTTGAAATAGGATGATTTTACTTGTAAACTTGTAGAACTAAATCAAGGATCAGCAAAAAAAACTTACAATTAAAATAAACTAAAAAAAATAGATTTGCAAAAATGGAACAAAAAATTAAATGTTTGAAAACCAAACTAACCTTGTTTCCACTAAAGTGTTTAGTTTCCTAGATTTCAAACTAGCTTTAATGCAAGCTATGTTCAATTCTTGACAACCTTCACCAAATTTCTTTGGCCAAATAATGCATTTTTGCAAATTTGCTTGGGTAGATTTAATAGACAAATATTTCAAGTTCTTACAAACTTTGTCATCAATTGTGGCATATTGCACACTTTGGAAAAAGCATGACCAAAACAGGTTCCCTAAAAGTTTTATTCCAAACTTAAAGCTTCACATTTAACAATAAACTTCAACGCATTAATCAATGTATTTAAATTTGAACCCTCATCCTTCACATATGTTATGATGTTAACTCTCAAGCCATATGCAACTAAAAATTCAATAAGATTTATGGCCAACGTTTATCCTATAATTTCAACAGCTTCAAACAAACCAAGAACAACATGTTTTGGTTTCCAATCAGATCCCAAAAAAATTATAATCAACATAAACACATCATGTGCACCCTTGGACATCCACAAATCAAAACTGGTGGTAACATAACTACAATCATTTAACAAAGGCAAAATGTATGTTTCTATAAATTTTTCCACCAATTTAGGCAAAATAATGTTTGAAAATAATTTTCAAAAAAGGAATTGCACACGAGGACATAATTATAACACTAAACACTTCAACCACACATTCTCCACAAATTGTAAAGGCAAATGATTTTTCATTATTAAAAATGTAAGATTTTCCACAAACATCTTTTATTCCACATCATCCTTTTTGAAGGCATCTTTTTGAAGCAAAAAATTCAAATATGGAAGAATTGGAAATTAGAAACCTTTTTTTTGCAAATTGTCTCTCTACATTTTTTTTGCTTCAATTATTAATTTCTTCTTGAAACCTTTTATAAATTGTTGAATGATCCGCATCAAGATGTTTTTGCATACATGTTATGCCACTTGTTTTATAATATGTTACTAGACCTTTACTTAACTATTTTCTTGAATTCACAAAAACAACAAGTTGAGAATGACACAATAAACAACGCATCATTTGATAAACATCCAAGTCTATTTTTGATTTATCATTAACATAATAAAAAAAACCAAAAAAAATCATTTCTATTATGAGGATGCCAATTTTTTCTTTGAATTTGCAATTGTTGCAAAATCTATTTAGTTTTCTCATCATCGGATTTTCTTGACACTACTTATTTTAATTTGCAAACTTGGATTTTCACTTTCTTCCCTTACTTGATTAACTTTAATTTCATCATTTATGCATATTATATATCTTCATTTTGCATTGTTTGATTATTAAATTCATTTGACCCTTCCATCTTTCACAATTATTTTATAAGGCCAAATGGTGGAGAAACTAAGCAAACAAATACAAGGTTTTGTTGTGTGATGTGATGATAGTGTTCTAATGCACAACTAAATATGATGGAAAACATTTACAAACAAACAAAAATTTAAAAAAATGCAAAACAAGCAAAGATATAAAATTGCAAAGCATTTACAAGCAAGCAAAATGAGAATATTGCAAAACAAATAAGCAAAAATAAAATTGTCAAAAATACAAGGGTTTATGTTTGTCTCCAAAACAATTTATAACAAGCCTTGCACCACAAACCAAAAGCCAAAAAAATTATAAATAATAAAAACAAAGGAACAAAAGACATGAAATTAAAATAATTAAAAAATGGAAATAAGCAATGCGAAAAATACTGATTAAAAAATATAGGTTTTCAACTCTCGACTTGAGACCATTCCCAATTCTTACAAGAAGGAATGTAGGGGGGTAGTACAAGATTTTTCAATGAATAACAACACAATGAGGAAAGCAAAGTAGCACGAATAGGAAAACAACAACGCAAAGAACCTTCTACTTGAAATAGAAGAAGAGTAGCACGAATAGGAGAACAACAACGCAAAGAACCTTGTACTTGAAATAGAAGAACATCTAAAAATGAGAGCAACAATGTGAAAAGAAAAGCTAAGCGATGTGAAGAGGAGAGCAATAAGGCAAAGAGGAGAACAACAACACGATGAGGAAAACAACATGGCAAAGAAAAAAACAACAATGCAAAAAGGAGAGCAACAATGTCAAAAGGAGAGCATTAGCACGAAGGAGAGTCGAGCCCCATTTTATCCTAGATTTAGGGCTTTTGTTTTTTTTAGGTCTAATGTTGGTACCCACAACAATTTTTTCCCCTTGTAATGGCCGACACTAACACCCACAACTTTTTTCTTTTTTTTGGTTGCAATGGCCTACATTGGCGCCCATAATTTTGTTTTAATCACCCTACCAACCTACACCTTAAACCTAAATGCCTCTCATATCCATATATGGGCATGGATTTAATATCCGCCCTGAATATCATTTTTTTTTTTTTTAAATTCTGAATATTATATGACCAGATATCATTATTTTGATAGCCAAAGATAAGGATATCACTTCGGATATCAAAAATTTTGATATTCAAAGGATTTCAAAAGTGACATCCAGTCAGGATATCCAGATTTTTAGTATATCCGCCCAACACTGGTTCAAACTTGGAAGTTGACTGTGTAGGGTAAAGGGAAATATTTTACTGCAATATTCTCATCCCTAGGGTGGGAGCATACTAAAAAATAAGGGGCCTCGAACCAGGTGACAGCCTAGTCCGGCTCCACAATTTGGGAATGTCCCCCACCCATGGGCTTTCCCTAACGGAAAGCACACGAGTCAAAATTTATCATGAGCCAAACAAACCTCTGTAGATCGCAACAAATATTAACCACAGGGTTCTTATGTGCACTCCTCAATAGTGGGAGGGTTCTGACATCTATAAGTAGGCATAATTTCCCTCCCAATTTTGAGAGGGAAATTCATGGATAATAAGGTGCCCTCAACATACATTATAAGTTTTCTTCAAGTGCTTTACATATCAAACAAGGTTCCATATACAGGGCCTTTCAGGATTTGAGATCCCCAAGGCCAGTAGGCCGAGGGAGGTCAAAAATTTGGGAGGCCCTCTCTAAGGAATCTTCGCATGCCTAACGAACCGGTCCATTTTGGAAGAAACAGAATTTTTAAATGAAAAAGAAACATAAATAAGAACTTCTGGCTCTCCAAGTTATTCTCTAGGCTGGACAGTAACTTCGAGAAGCCAGAAGGCCCCGCCGGACTGGCAGGTCTTTTCAACATAAAAATCATGTTCTCAGGAAAGTTGCGGTTGGGAAGCGTGCACAAGATATAGAGGAGAAAATGGACAGGGCTTTCCGAGCCCTAAGAATGTCATGGGATCTGAGGGAATACAGCAATGTGAACTACCCATAACATTTGGAGTTTCGAGGCATTATCGCTCCACGACTTGTGTGGACCAGCACCCACATTGGAGTCTGGTGGGTAGAATTGGCATGTACTTATCATCGAATACTTTTCAATATTTTTTCATTTTTTAACCAATTTGAGCAATTTTTGTGCCATTGGACATTGGACACACCAACCAAAGGGTTATCGACATTCTTTAAACATTAGAAGTGAAGGAGCATCACAAAAAAACACAAAAAGAGGATGAGTGATAGTTTTCTTCAAAAAAATTGAAAAAATATCCCTATACCTCTCTTTAGTTTTTTTGAACTGCTTAAAAATCTGGTGGGTGCATCAACTGGGGCTTTACAAAATTTCTTTGTATTCTAGAGACAAAGATTTTAAGTTTAAAATCCTAATCTGTTTTAATTCACACATCATTGAATACTGAATGCCTTACATCAAACACCTCATATCTTTTCTTTATCAAATTGAGCAATTTCTATGACATCAGAAGCGCTAGATGAAGGGCTACAAATTTCCTTTGAGCTTGAGAAGCAAAGGATCAATGTGTGAGGATTCAACCTCCTTTGGGTTCTTAAATGTTTGTTCACTAACTTATCTATCATACCATGATAAAAATCTCAAATTTCATTTTAATTGTTCTTAAACATTATAAATATCCCATGTCTAGACTAAATCAGAGTCTTTGAGTTCAAATCTAACATATTTTGGGCTTAATATGGCCTCTAAGAGGTCTCACTCAAAAATTGAAAGTACTATTATGGGTACCCTAGTCAGGGACCGTAGTCGGTCCTTATTTACATATAGTCGTAGTTGTAACTATCTATCCTCTAGCCCATAGATAGATAGTCGACTATAGTCGATTACATAGTCGACTACTTTGGCTTTGAATTAGTCAATTGTAGACTGTTATCGTTTGTTCATTACGAACCTTCTTTTGAACGATAGCAGACCCGTTCGCATTGTGTTGTTGTTGGATGTTACAAGCTATTGCTTTCAGCATCGCTACTATCTCCATGCCTTCGTTTGTTTCGTCATCTTCGACATCGTCGTCAAGATCAAAGTATTTGATGATGTTCGCGGCCGCCTCGGTTGCATCTGTTGCTAACTTCAACGACGCAATCAACTTGTCAACAGTGAATAAATCTTTGCTTTCCATGTCTTTGATAAATGCCTTGTTGAACGCCAAGATCAACAACATCTCAAACTTGGCGTTGCCTAGGTTCTACTGAAGTGCATTGTCAATGTGCTTACAGACCAAGAACACACGTTCCTACAAGCTGTTGGAATCAAGTGCGCCGAGGTGCCGTGCTGTGATGTGCTCTGCGAGGCGACAATGCACACCGTTCATGCGCCACCACTGTGACACATTGACGACCTCGTTGACGTAAGTCCAATTGCTTGAGCGAACCTTGCTTTTGTCGATTTCATCCAACTTCTGTTTGTTCAAAAGCCATGCCAACCAATCCACCTTTAGCAAGATCCACTCCTTGAAAGCTTCGTTCCCCAAATCACTTGGAGTCGCTATGTTGAGAGCAGTGTTTGCTCTACTTTCAATGTCCTGGTTAGGTGAACCAACGTTGACCATGCCGAACACATCATCATTGTCATAAACTTGTACATCAACGTCATCATCATCGAATGGCACATTAGGCATCACGTCGGGCTTGGGTGGTCGGAATGAGTGCGTGGCCTCATCAACAAGAGCAAACTTGAAAAGCCCCTTGGCATTGTCAACATTGTCCTTGTACTCGGCTGCACATAGCCATGGCAGGGCCAGTGTTAACATGATTAGGTCGCATATCATGGCCACCAACTGCTGATCGCTAAGGAATGGGAAATATGAGTCCAACTCTTTCTAGATGCGATCGCGCAACTTGCTGCTGATCACGCCTAACTATTTGGCTCTGACCTTGACCTTGGGCACGTGGTCCCATCGTGTTTTGCCATCCCATTGGCCATTGCCACCATAGCCATCCTCCTTGTCTAACTGCTCACCAAAATAGGATGACAGCACGATGTTGATGACCGAGTAAGTCATTTGCCTGGCGGCAATCTTGGTCTTGATAACATTGGGCCACCTAGCGCTAGCAACGAGTTGCGAGTCGATTTGTGTCGTGAATGATAGGGCGCAAACTGATCAAATGATGGCCTCGACTTCAGCCATGGATTGCCAACGTTCATTTGATAGCTCATAGGTGTTGGACACCGATGACTTCTCGTGAGCGAAGTACTGGTGCAGTGTCCACTTGCACCATAACGCTTGTTGGTACATGCGCACGTAACTTGAAATGCGTGTGTCATTGTTGATGCCGACCTTAATCACATTATAGCTGATCTGCTCGTTGTGCTTCTTGTAGTTGATTTTGCGCGACTTGGCCTTCTTGTTCCAAACGTACCTGATCATTCGACACATGGCCAGGCGTAGGTCATCGCATTCTTCAAATGAGTCGACAATCTCCTTGTTAACCGTCCTTTTTCACTTCCTAGTCGCATGGTCGCAAGCCAAGTTTACCAAATGCATGTTGCAGGTGCCATCCGCGCCGACAATTAGTCGACTAGTTGCAAGGGATGTGTTCATTGTGTCATTGATCGACAAGACAATGTCATTGTAGCGGATGCCGTAGCACTTCAAGACAGCCATGGCCGCATCGTTGCACGCTTGGGCATTGTGCCCGTTTAACACGGCTAGGCCCAACACTAATTTGTAACGAATCCATGACTACAGGTCGATCCAATACACTGAGATGCCGAAGAACTATTTGATGATGGAATCCAAACCGTCATGGCAGACCACAAGCCAGCCATAGCTGGAACCAGCATACTTGTCGACAAGCTCGTCATAGCTGGCTGGCATGTACATTGCATGCGCCTTGACAATAAGCGCCTTAACACACACAGTGAACTTGGAGAACATGGAAATGAACGCGCGATAGATCTTACTGGCCGTCATCGGAACGTACAACCCTAGCTTCAAGTATGATGATGCTTGGATGACCTCATTCAGGTTGGCATCGGTGGTAAGCGATAATGGCACCTTGCGGTTGACAACCAACCGTGCAACGAGTGCATGAACGCGCTCGATGATAGCATCATTGCCATTCTTGATGAAGGCGCAAATGTTGTTGGTGCTCACGGATGTAGAAGTCGAAATCGATATCAGTTGTTTGGGTTCAAGCGACTGGTGCTTGCGGGCCAGATGCAAGCTCGGGTGCCTAAAAGCGATGTGCTTGTGAGCGTTGCCGGTTGTGTCATTGTAGATGGCAACCAAGCTGTCCAGGAACTTGTGTGGGCACTTCTTCATGCACAACAAGCAACAATAAACGTACTGGATCTTGTTGCGCGTTATCGGCCCATCCTTGACCATGGCGAAGTACTGCCACACCGGTGATGTTTTATTAACGTTGATCGGCACAAGCCGCAAGTCAAGTTGTTCATGAGGCGCCTCGTCGACCTCTCCATCATTGGTCGGAGCTGAGATGCTGACCGATGGCGCAAGGGACTCCATGACAAATTAGTGACAACAATTGTGTAGTGTGTATTGTAGATTGTAGTATGTAGTGTGTTGTGCTCACGAGTCGCATTTATTTTGAGGTTTTATTGACTCGACTACAACTGACTAATAGTCGATTATGACCATTGCCCAGTAGTCTAGTCGACTATCTATGTAGATAATTGGAGACTATAGTCAGTACATCAACTAAAAGCTGCATCAACTACAGGTCCCTGACCCTAGTTCACCCTAGGGCCTGGTCCCCCTCCTCATCTCCTCATGCATGAGGAAAGCTATACCTTTTTTAATAATCTTTCCAACTCTGCTATATCTTGTGGCCCACACTGATGAGCATCTTCTGATCCCAAGCTTAGACTTCTTGGTTGGCCTTTTGAAACTTTTGGGCCCCTATTTTCATCAATAGACTTGCTTGCTCCATGCATTTGCCTCCAAAACAGGATGTGATGCAAGCCTTCACAAAAAGAAGTAGTGATTCAAAAGAAAAATGCTGCACAGACAACTCAAAACTCAATAGTGAAGCTACCAAAAAAAAAACAAATGTTCCTCAAAGAAAGATTCATTAAGATAGACATGAAACTAAAAGAAACAATAGAAATATGGATTTCCCTGAAATAAGGAGATAATTGACAGAGCTCCATGAGGGGTGACAGGAGAATCAACACAGAAAAATAATCACCTTCAAGAAATTTCCTAGTATATTTGGAGGGCCCGTTACATACATGAATGTCCCTCCTAGAAAAAGAGAGATATTTCACCTACTTGTTAAAGAGGGAAAGGGATCTAACACATCAGATTCTTTTCACACTTAAAGTGTAGGCATAAGATCCCTCCCACTCATAAGCAGTAAGCATATGAGCCCTCCCCCTCCTAGTATGCCTCATGATCTATTCCTTCCACTCTTAAGAAGTGCAAGAACCCTCCCGTCCTACACCACATGATCTAGGCATATTCACAATAAGTTCTAACCTTTGCCTGCTCTGTTACAATGGGTAAACCCCAGGGATTAGGGCCATTCCCAAAATAAGGAGCTAAAATAAGGTTTTACCTTACACATAAGATCTTTACATGCATAAGACACTCATTTTGACATAGCTCTTTTATGGGTTCAAAAAATTTCTGCATTTCTTTTGAGGAGGAGAATTTCAAAATGACAAGTTGAAAATGGAAAAGGCATTTTCCATCTCAAAAATCATATTTACACTTGGAATATATTTATTGCGCATTTTGCTTGTGCAAATGTTCAAATGGCTTCTACTGATTTCCAAATCACATACCAAAAAACTTTGCTCATCATTCTGCTTTAGCATTACCTATGAATTAACAATAATGATGAGCTGCTACCATTGATGTAAGAATGCCTGGAAAACTACATCCAAACACAAAAGTTTACACAAAGAGGCATGAAATATCAAATTTGATCTATCCATTTAAAAGAGATGAATTAAATGCTCAATATGGAAACAGACAAATGGATTTTGCAATCTAACTCCATAAGGCATTACAAGGTTTGTCCTTTGTAAGATTTTTTCTTTGTATCCATGAGCAACTCCAAGAATTTTCCAAGAGTATTTGGAGGGAACCTTATATCATGAATGTCCCTCCTACAAAAGAGGAGTGATATTATGCCTACAGTCTATTAAAAAAATCTCTTTGTCTCATCAGCCCTATGATCTAGGAATGTTTAGGTTCATGATAATTTTTATGGCATGCTTTATCATAGGTGAATCATATCGGTGAGAGATATTCACAAAATGTGGGGCTAAGACTCAAGCTATCACCTCATCCTATGCCCCTATTTTTGGAATGCCCCCCCACCTTGGGGCTTTATACGCTACATGTAAAGAGAGAGAGAAAAACCTGATCAATAAAATTCAAGGATGGGAATCCATCCATCAAAAGTACAAGGCAAATGAGAACACAAGTAAACACAACCCAAATAAAAAACAAAAGCAAACAATCAATAAAAGAAAATCAGGTAAAAGCCTTGTACAAAGAAGAGTCACAATTAAAAAGTGACAATCGACTACCACAAAGAAGACTTAAGATAAAAAAGCTGTCATCCGCCACAAATTGGCGAGTGACAAAAGCACTTTGAGATACCACCCAGAAGCGCTTTGAATGCACCTGCCAGCCTAGCAGCTTCATTTGTTAGTCAAAGGAGTGTGCAGCTCATCACATGCAAACCTTCCACTATTTGTATTTTGAAACTTGTTGTGCTTTATGTTGGGGAAGGCCTACTCCCATTGGCCACCCTTAATTTTTGAGCCGGCGCCCCCAGTCTACCACCCTCAAAATTATAGGAGGCCTTGTGGAGCACATATTACCTTGTGCAAAAGCACCTCTTGGGGTGGAAGATCCTTTCATCAATCAAAGGGACCTCCACCATTGAAACAAAAATCCTTTCATACTTTATGCTGGAAACTTGGAAGGGCTCATGTGGACCTTCCCTAATTTTGGGCATGTACCATTGGGCTACCATGCTCCAGGCTACAACCCTCAAATTAGGGGAGCCGTGGGGAGCAGGCCTTCCCTTTTACTCAAGTGCTGTTGAGGCTGGATATTTCTTTAAGCATCAATCATAATTTTCACTATTTAAAAAAAAAACCCCATAGTACTTTTGTCACATAGGCCATGTTTTACATGTTGGGCCCATGTTGTCCCATAGCAACTGGTAGAGTCAAAAGTGCCCATCCTTGTTCCCACGGCACTGCATTGTTTTCAGATGCCTGTAACCACTTTGGTCTAAGCCAGCCAGGGTGAACT